>Ga0102926_1000091_pt1 | contig 44125 bp, 42 predicted proteins | sample SalPonR1_A_D2_MG_FD_78173 | JGI IMG/M metagenome (GOLD analysis project Ga0102926, IMG submission 78173) | Salt pond soil microbial communities from South San Francisco under conditions of wetland restoration - Salt Pond MetaG R1_A_D2_MG | ecosystem: Environmental > Aquatic > Marine > Intertidal...
CTCCGAATAATAAATACACATTTATATTAACTATTTAGTATCTCATTTAATTAAACTCTACTACATATAGTATTTTACCACATTTTTCAATTATTTTCTAATCTTTTTTCTTATTTTTTCAATCACGCCTCTTCTGATAATAGCAAGGTTCTTAAAAAACCTAGAACCAAAGACAAATATTGCCGCATAATACAATGGTAAACCCAATCTATCACCAATGTACGAAAGTATAGTAGCCAATGCAAAATTCATTAAAAAACCTGTTATAAAGATAATTGAATCAAATCGGTCTTTTAAAGTCGCACTAATGGCACCTAAGATACTATCAATTGCTGCAAGAATTCCAACTGCTAAATAAATTGAATATAACATACTAAAAGAATAAGGAATGTAAAAACCAATTATGATTCCAAGTATTATACCAATTAAAGCAATAATCATTAATTTTCCTCCTCATAATCTTCTAAATATTTAAATCCTAATTCCCCATCATATTTTGGTATCCTTACATTAACAGATGTATTCACTTCAATAAAAATATCCCATTCTCTAAGTACACTAGCATATCCATTGGGTGAGTTAATAGCCGCTTCAAGAAAATACTTATCACCAATAGCTTTAATAATAAACGGTTGACCAACAACTTTATCATTAATCTGTATCGTAGGTCCTGCACATTTGATTTTAGATTTTCCTACAACTACTCTTTCTTCATTGACTGAAATAGCTTCAGCTCCCGAATTTTTTAAATCAGTAATTATATTTTGTATATCAAAATCATGTACAATTAGTGAACTTGCTTCTCTATTCTCAACTATAACTTTACTATCATTAATAATAATAATTACACCTGGCCCAGTCAAATCCGTTAGTCCTGAATAGACTTTTACTTTTTCTATACTTGCCTGAAGCTCCGCTATAATTTCTTCTTCATCTAACTCATTGAATTTATTAATTTCATTTTTTAAGGCTTCTTTTTTCGATTCAATTTTAATAAACTCTTCTTGTATCTTATTGAGTTCGTTTCTTTGTTCATATATTTTTGATAATGTAGTATACTGATTTTCAGTTTGAAGTATTGTATACAAGTTTGAAATTAATAAACCTAATACAATCATCAAGATTAAGTACATAAAATTCTTTTTAAATTCTTTCATATCTATCACCTAATCTTCATAGTCGTTAATATAATTAAAATTAATTAATTTATCATATTTTTCAATGACTATTCTTTCTGATTGATTGATTTCAATGAAAAAACCTTTCTCTCTTATAATAGAAACAATCCCGAACCTTTGACTTATTGATGCATTTAAAGTTTTAGAATTGCCGATTGCTTTGATTGCAATTGGTGCATATAATGGTGTTTTATTAACCATCAAGGTATCTCCAGCCGTTCGAATTTCAGTCGTGTTAACTAATCTTTGGCCACCAATAGAGATTGCCTCTGCTCCAGCTGCATTAAGCTCATTAATTAGATTCAGTATTAAATTATACTCATGAACAATATTATTATCACTACTACTTGTAGAAAATTCATCTTTACTATTATCTATTGTAATTTCTACTCCCTGTCCCATCACTTTAGTCATACCAGCAAATTTCTTATAAAGTTCTAATTGTCTGCTTAAGGAATCAATTAGAGCGTTCTCTTGGGATACTGAGTCCTTAATATTTGTTAGTTCATCTTCTAACAAAAGTACTTCTTCTTCTAGAGCAGTTTTCTTTTGATTCACAGCTTCTAATTCTAAAATCAACTCTTTAGAACGTAAGCTTGGTAAAACCCCATCTAGCAATTTATTTTGTACAACTTTTACTTGAAATGAAATGATCACACCAAGTAAAATACTAAAGATTCCAATCCAAATGTATGCCCTTAACTTTTCTTTATTCAAAATATCTCACCTTCATTAATTTTATTTTCTAAAAAGAGGCAAATCGGTTATACTTACATCAATTTCACCATAATTAATTTTTTTCTCTTGCAAATCATGATAGATATTAACAAAGTTATTGAACTTTTCCTCTATATTTGAACAATCACCAAAGTTAACTTTTAAACCTGTGTAAGTATAGATATAAACATTGTTATTATTATAGTCTATTTTGTTATTAATATCAATACCTGATTTGTTAATCAACTTTATTAGGATAATGAGATTGGATAGTATTTCTTTATTGTTATGAATTTCTAGTTTATTGTTTACTTTATAGTATGATAGCTCTAGACCTTTTACAGAAAAACTTGTTTTTATATCTTTATTTATAGCTAGTACGTTTCCTTCTGCATCTATTATAACTTTAATGTTATTATCAGTAATTTTTAAAAATGGTTCCTTATAAATAATATTTAATTTGACCTTATTAGGAAATTTCTTCTCAACAATAACACTATCGATCATTGGTATCTCAAGAATTTTATCTTTTATATAACTTCTACTATGAATAACATAGTTCATTTCACCTACAACCATATTCTCAATAGTTTCTTGATCACCATACAAGCCAATATTGTACGACACATCATTTATAGTAAAAACATCTAATCGAAGGAATAGTACTAGAACAACAATTATTATAATGGCTACTAATACTTTTTTCATATTTCAAAATCTTTCATTATATAATTATAAATTTTTTCACATGCGTCTTTTTCAGTGTGTTTCTCTAAGTTCTTCTTCAGGGATTGGATAAAACTATTAGATCTAATCAACTCAAAAATTGCTTCTTCACTTAACAGACTTTCTTCAATCATTTTTGCTAAACCTTTATCTTCCATAGCTTTAGCATTGTGCATTTGATGATTATCCGTTACATTTGGTGATGGAATTAAAATAGAAGGCGTCTTAGTATATTTTAATTCAGAAATTGTAATCGCACCTGCCCTTGAAATAACCAAATCAGAATTCAACATATATTTGGGCATTTCTTTTAAGTAATCATGTACTTCAATGTTATCCTTTAAAGTTATTCCCTCTTTTTCTAATCGATTCATAAACCCTTTATAATACTTTCTACCAGTTACATGATAAATATTATAAGCGTAATCACCATTAAATTGCATTATAACATTTAGCATAAGATCATTAATTTTTTTAGCACCACCGCTACCACCAAAACTTAACACTTTAGTAGCATCGACATCATCTTTAGTAAGACCATCTAAATTTTCTTTAAATGCCTTACGAACTGGATTACCAGTGTATATAATTTCAGTTTTTCTAGAAAACCGATTAGCACTCTCTTCATAGCTAATAAAAACAGTGTCTACGAATTTTGATAAAATTCTATTAGTTATCCCTGGAAAGGAATTTTGTTCATGAATATATGTCTTCTTATTCAATAAAGCAGCTATTAATAAGACAGGTCCACTAACATATCCACCGGTTCCAATCACAACATCTGGTTTATACTTGAGTATAATCCGTGTCGACTGAAACAATCCGACAAGTAGTTTAAAACCTACTAAAATATTTTTTAACTTATTCACTCTATTAAAACCTTCAATTGTAATGCCTTTAAAATCAATAAAATTTCTTGGTACGATCTCACTTTCCATGCTATTATTCTTACCAACATATAACACTTGATTATTTTTATTCTTAAATGATTCAACTATTGATAAAGCAGGATAAATGTGTCCACCTGTACCACCACCTGAAATTAAAACTTTCATCTTTCCTCCTTTAAAATATTATTTGAACGTGAAATATTCAATAATATACCTATGGAAATTAAAACAACTAAAATTGCATTTCCTCCATAACTGATGAGGGGCAATGTAATACCCGTTACTGGCATTAAAGAACCGACAACTAGAAAGTTGATTATAACATGAAGAGAAAGCATTAACGTTATACCAGAACCTAGATAGAACCCAAACTTATCTTCGCATTCCATAGCAATTCTAAAACCTTTATAAATTAAAATTAGAAACAAAAATAAAGTTATGACAACACCTATAAAACCCCATTCTTCTGCTATAGTTGCTAGAATGAAGTCGTTTTGAGATTCGGGTAAGTAGAGCTTATTCTGAGTACTCAAACCTATCCCAACGCCGAATAAACCACCGCTGCCTAAAGCGTATAAAGACTGAATACTCTGATAACCAAAATTTAATGGGTCTGCAAAGGGGTCGCGAAATGTTAAAAATCTTTGCATACGATAATTTGAAGAAGTAATCATATAATATAAACCTGAAGATCCTGTAATAATTATAAATAAAAGATGCTGGAGCTTAATACCAGAAATAAATATCATCCCTATTACAATACTCATAATGATTACAGCATCACTCATATTTGGTTGTTGATAAACTAAAAACGCAAAAATTAAGCCGAAAAATAGATATGGTATGACACCCATAAAAAAATCTTTAATAAATTTTTCCCGCATCAATAGTGCCTTAGATAAAATAATGATGATAAATATTTTTGCCCATTCACTAGGCATAAAAGAAAATCCTGCAATCTTTATCCATCTTCTTGAACCATTCACTATAAAAGCCGCATCTGTATATAGTAAAGCAAATGTGAAGACTAAAGGAATTAATGCTAAATAGCCTATTTTTTTAAATACTTTATAGGGAAAAAGTGAAAAAACTAGCATTGCTGTAACACCAATGCCTATTGACTTAATATGGTCTATTAACATAGAATTATAAGGTTTGTTAACATCCAGGTAGTAACTTGAACTAAACACTTGAATAATCCCTATACCCAATAAAATGAAGGTGATAAAAATTAATAATAAATCATATTTAAATAACCGTTTCATTTAACCACCCCAACATTTTCTTATAATTCAATAACAATATTCTTAAACTCTTGTCCTCGATGCTCATAACTTTCATACATATCCCAACTTGCACATGCTGGTGATAATAAAATTGAATCCCCAGGTTTAGATACATCTAAGGATTTCATAATTGCTTCTTTAAGGGTCTCAACAAGTAATATATCACATTGAGCATTCTTCTCGGCAGATGCTTTTATCAGATTTTTAGTTTCACCAAAAAGAACAATAGTTTTTACTTTATCAGTGAATGATTTTGTTAAAGAATCAAAATTACTTCCTTTATCCATACCACCTGCAATAAGAATTGTATCCTCTGTCATCGCTTCTATTGCCTTCATCGTCGCTTCAGGATTCGTTCCTTTTGAATCATTATAGAATTTAACATCATTTAAATTTCTTACAAATTCTATTCTATGTTCAACTCCTTTAAAGCTTCTCAATGTGTTGGCAATGACTTCAATACTAATGCCGGAATAATAAGCAATAGCTGTCGCTGCAAGAGCATTTTCAATATTATGATCGCCGAGAATAAATATATCATTTATATTACATACAGATAGTTCTAAGTTCCCATCTTTTACTATAATTGATTGATCTTTAACATAAATACCTTCTGACAGAACATTATTTAAAGAAAAATAGATAACATTTACTTCTAAAGCCTTTTCTCCAATTTCTTTAGTTATTTCTTGATCATAGTTCAAAATTAGATAGTCATGATTCTTTTGATTCATAAATATTTTTTTCTTGGCTTCTATATATGATTCCATTGTTTTGTGTCGATTCAAATGATCAGGTGTTATGTTTAGAATTGCTGAAATTTTGGGTTTGAAGTCTACAACAGTTTCTAATTGAAAAGAACTTACCTCAGTTATTAAATAAGTTTCTTCATAAGACTCGAACATCTTTGAAATAACCGGTAACCCAATATTTCCTACCACATGGTTATGTATACCTGCATTATCAAATATTTCTCCTACTAATGCTGTAGTTGTTGTTTTCCCATTGGTACCAGTAATACCTATGAACTCACCTTCTAATAGATTATAAGCTAACTCTAACTCACCAATTACTTGTACACCTTCTTCTTTTGCTTTTCTTATTGGCTCTATATCTAAGGGCACACCTGGCGATAATACAATTAAATCAATTGAATGAAAATTTGTCACATGATTACCTAATATAAACTCATTAACATAAGGTTTTACATCATTAATTAGATCGTTTAATTTTTTTTCCTCTTTAAGATCATTCATAATAACATAAGCACCTAATTGATTCAATATTTTGGCTGCAGATATTCCTGATCTAGCCATCCCAATAACCAATACTCTTTTTCGATTTAGCTCCATAAAACACTCCTATCCAAAATACATAACCATACCTATTAATCCACCGATTAGAGTTATCAATGAAAACTTAAAAACTATTTCTTTTTCTGTACTTCCCGATAATTCAAAATGGTGATGAATAGGTGTCATTTTGAAGACACGCTTGCCTGTTTTTTTGAAATAAGCAACTTGAATAATAACCGATAAAGTTTCCATAAAATATACAAATCCAATAATCGGAATAAACAGTTGCATTTTTAAAATAATTGCAATGGCTGCTACAAATCCACCTAAAGCTAAAGAACCAATATCACCCATAAAAACTTTTGCTGGATTCCAATTATAAAATAAAAAGCCTAGTAGACTTCCAATCATTCCACCAATCGCAATCAGTACTAATTGATCCATTAATGACATAGCCAAAAAAGCAAAAAAAGTAAGTACAGTTATTGTCACACTAGTAGATAAACCATCTAACCCATCAGTTAAATTCACACTATTAGTAACTGCTAGTATAAAAAAAACATTGAATATAATATAAAAGTAACCTAAATCAATAGTAATATTCCATAAAGGTATTAAAATATCAGAACCAATATTATAGTAAGCAAGAAGGGTTACTGCCAAACTAACAAGAAATTGCCCAATTATCTTTTGTTTAGGTGATAACCCATCATTTGTTTTATATTTTATTATTTTATAATCATCTAAAAACCCTACTAAACCTAATCCATATGTGCTAGTTATAACTAATATAAATCTTAAGCTAAAATTCATATTGATTATAAGAATCATCAATAAACTAGACAAAAATATAAACCCACCCATTGTAGGTGTCCCTTTTTTAGAATAATGCGCTTCTGGGCCTTCTTCTCTAATACTTTGACCATATTTTAAATCATGTAATTTTTTAATCAGAACTTTGCCCAATATTAATGAAAACAACACACCTAAAAATATGGCTGATAATAAATGTAGTCTATTAATCATATGCTCTCCTTAACTCTTATTTTTAACGACTTTATTATTATAACATATTTTTAGTTATCATTAAAATTTGGTTTGATACCTATATGTCTTAGTGTTGATTCCATAATTTCTTTTACAATTGGAGCTGCTACAACAGATCCGAAGCTACTACTTTGTGGTTCATCAACAATCACTAATATAGCTATTTCAGGATCCTCAACAGGTGCAAATGCAAAAAAAGAAGCAATTACTTTCTCTTCATCATACACACCATCTACCAATTTTATAGTTGTTCCGGTTTTACCGCCCATTCTAATGCCAGGAATACTTGCGACTTTACCCGAACCATTATTTATAACCGATTCTAACATTAATTTTATTTTCCTAGAAGTATCACTTGATATGATTTTTCTTTTCGTCCCATTAGTATTTTCATAAATCACTTCATTATCTGTTTCAACTTTCCTAACGATTTTCGGTTCAACTAAATTACCGTCATTAACTAAAGCTGAAAGTGTTCGCATTAACTGTAATGGCGTTACAGAAACACCATGACCAAACCCCATTGTTGCTAACTCTACCGGCCCAATATTATCCACAGACCTAACATTATAATTTTGAACGCCTGGTAATTGCATCTCTAATTCATCATTCAATCCAAAACCTACTAAACCTTCATGAAATTTTTCTTTACCAATTTTTTGTGCTACTTTTGCAAATACTGGATTACAGGAATTCTCTAAAGCCTCCGTTAATGTTTCGCGACCATGATGCCCTGGGTAAATCCAACACTTTAATTTGTAATCATATACTTCATGATAACCCGTTGTTTCATTAAATTCAGTTGAAGGTGTAACAACATTTTCTTCCAATCCAATAGCAGCAGTAATCGTTTTAAAAGTTGAACCAGGTTCGTAAATCCTTGAAACCACTGTATTTTTCCATTTTTCATTCCATAATTCAACTTTTTCTTCTTCACTTAAACTATTATACTCATCTTCATCCATATTAACGTTCTTTCCTCTTGGATTGTTCAAATCGTAACTTGGCTCTGAAGCCATGGCTAAAACATTTCCTGTCTTTACCTCCATAACTATTGCCGATATATTGTTTGCGCCGGTTTCTTCTATTCCTTTTTTAATGCTCTTTTCAGAAAAGTGCTGGATAACCTCATCAATGGTTAAATAAACATTTGCTCCATCGACTGCTTCTATTCTTTCCTCATTTCCATAAGGAAGTGGACGACCAATTGCATCAGTTACAGTCCTTAATACACCATCTGTACCTTTTAACTCTTCATTTAGCATATACTCTATCCCAGCAATTCCTTCAGAATCAATTGTTGTGTGACCAATAACTCTTGAAGCAAAACTATTATACGGATAAACTCTAGTTGGATCATCACTAAACCATATACCAGAAAAATCTCCAACAATTAGTTGGTCTTTTTGTTCTTGAGTAATTTGTCTCGCTAAAGTAAATCTTATCCTTGCTTTTTCATATAAAAAATCAAAACTTTCTTCACTCATATTCAAAATTTCAATCACTTCAGATTTTCTATTAATATCGAAAGCTTCTTTGCTTAGATAGACTCTATATCTAGTAATGCTATGAGCTAATTTTTCCCCATTTCTATCAAATATTATACCTCTTTTAGCAGGAAGGGAAAAAGTTTTTGTTTGACTCGCCAAAGCTTTAGTTGCATAATAATCGCCTTTTAATATTTGTATGTTATAATAACTGATTGAAATATAAACTATAATTAGTGATAATAGAAGTATTACAACGGATAAACGGGCCTTCATTTGTGTACTTGGTTTACTGCTTCTCATTTTTTACGCCACCATTTAACTTGCTTATACTATTAATCAACTCTGTATCTTCATCCATCGTATACTCCCATTGTTTTTTTATATAGATGGTTTGAAATGTATCAGGATAAACCATATTAAGCTCTGTCATTGCTTTTTTTTCAATTAAATTCAAGTCTAAATTTTGACTAATGTCTGTTTTTAATTTTTCTATTTCTAAAGTTTTATCTTGAATTTCTTGATCTAAATGAAGAGATTCCATTTTTGATTTTACAATTAATGAGTTTCTTTGAATTAATACATACGCAAGAGAAAAAACAACTAAAAAACAAACAAAATAAAGAGCTGAAGTAACTAAAGTATTCATTAGTCTTTCGCGTCTTTTCATCTGTCGTTTGTTTTCTTCTGCCAATCTAGAAAGTCGGTCACTTTCTTTATTAACATAATTGAAGTTGTTAAATTTATACTCTTTCGCAGCATTCATAAATTAACTCCTATACTCTACTTTTTTTCAGCAACTCTTAACTTTGCGCTTTTTGAACGACTATTAACTTCTAACTCTTCATCACTTGGATAAATTGGTTTTCTTGTAATTATTTTTATTTCTCGTTTTTGATCACATGTACATATTGGCATGTCAGGTGGACAAGTACAATCATTATAAAGCTCTTTAAAAGTATGTTTTACTATTCGATCTTCTAATGAATGGAAAGTTATAATCACTATCCTACCTTTTTTATTAAGTCGATTCACTACATCAAATATCGTTTGCTTGATAATATTTAACTCGTTGTTCACTTCTATCCTAATGGCTTGAAAAACTCTTTTAGCTGGGTGAGAATCACCATATAACTCCCTTTGTGGTATAGCTTCTTTAATAATGTCCACTAGCTCATGAGTTGTTTCAATTTTTCCTGATTCTCTTCTTGATATAATATTACTCGCAATTCTACGTGCATACTTCTCTTCTCCATAATCGAAGAAGATTTCTACTAATTCATCATAAGTATAATCATTAACTACATCCATTGCAGTGATGACCTGGTTTTGATTCATCCGCATATCTAAGGCCCCATTTTTCATATAGGAAAACCCTCTTTCAGGGTTGTCAATTTGATAAGACGATACCCCTAAATCCAAAAGTATGCCATCGATCTTCTCAATTTCAAGGTCATCTAATACGTTACTAATATTTGCAAAATTATTATGTACTAATTTATAATTGCCACCGATATTACTTAGCACTTTTTCAGCTTTTTCTAAAGCCTCTCGATCTTGATCAATGCCAATTAATAATCCGTCATTTAATTTCTCTAAGATATGTTGTGAATGTCCAGCACCACCAATTGTTCCATCCACATAAATACCATCACTTTTTATCTTTAAATTTTCTATACATTCAGTCAGTAATACAGATTCATGTTTGAATTTCATATAATCACCTAAATTCCCAATTCTGCCATTTGTTCAGCTATTTCATCATAACTAATATTATCCGGTGCATTGTAACAGTTCCATTCCTCTTTACTCCACAACTCAATTCTTTGACCAACACCAATAATCATGACTTCTTTATCGATTTTACTATGTTCTAGGAGATTATTAGGAATATTTATTCGTCCTTGTTTATCAATTGTACATTCACTAGCGCCTGCAAAAAACAAACGCACAAAAGCCCTTGCATTCCTATTGGTCAATGGCAAAGTTTTTAACTTTTCTTCAAAAACTTTCCACTCATCTTCAGGAAACAAGAATAAACAATTATCTAAACCTTTTGTTAAAAAAAAGCGTTCATCAAGATTTTCTCTTAGTTTAGATGGGATATTTAGACGCCCTCTAGCATCAATTTTATGATTATATTCCCCAATAAACATAATTCCACCCCCGTTTATGGGTATCTCACCCATATTATACCACAATTAACCCATTCACGATAGAAAATATTATAAAAATTATTTTTGTAAAGAAAAATAGATAGCAATAAAAAAACAGCCGATTTTAACCGACTGTTTGTTTAACGATTCTAAATTTTGATTTAATTATCTAAATTTTTTCATTTTTTCTTTTAAGTAAGAAATAAGCACTAATGCCTATTAATACTAAGGAAATTACTTGAGCTATACGTAATGGCCCTAACATCAAACTGTCAGTTCTTAATCCTTCTATAAAGAAACGACCAATTGAATAAAGCCCCATGTACATTAAAAATACGTCTCCGTCCTTCTTCTTTAAACGGTTCCCCATTATCAGTAAAAATGCAAATATTAAGAAGTTCCAGATTGATTCATATAAGAATGTTGGATGCACATATTTCCCATCAACTAATATTGCCCAGGGTAAGTCTGTTACACCACCGTGTGCTTCACCATTAGCATAATTTCCCCAACGACCGATACTCTGAGCAAGAACTAGAGCAGGCGCTACAAAGTCTGCTAACTCGAAAAAATTTAATTGACGTCTTTTACAAAAGATATAACCACCAATTAAACCACCGATCACACCACCATGAATTGCTAATCCACCACCACGTAAATTAATCATTCTCATAAAGTCACCAGCGTAATAGTCCCAGCTAAATATTACATAATATACTCTAGCACCAACAATACCTGAAGGTAAGGCAACTAAAATCAGATCAATTATATCATCTTCTTTATAACCCTTTTTTTTCGCCGTCTTTAATACTATAAAAGACCCAATAAACATTCCCATGGCTATTAATATCCCATACCATCTAACTTGTAAACCAAAAATCTCAAATGCAATTGGATTAACCAATCTCATCACCATCGCTTTCAACTATAGATACAACTGCGTATTTCTCGTTAAAATGAGAATTAAATACTTCTAATATATACTCATAGGTAATCTCTTCTAATAAATCCAAATACTTAAAGCAATCCATTCCTTTAATATAATAATTCGTAAATAAAGAAGCAATTGCTTGTAATGAATTAAAAGAAGAAATATATCTGCCAGTAAACTTTCTTTTAATTCTAATAAGATCTTTTTTATTAAAACCTTTTTCCTTTACCTTATCAATCTCTTGAATCACCCTTTCATATAACTCATCAGGATAGTCTGATTCTCCACCAATGATTGTGTGGATAAAGAATTCATTAAATGAATGTTCTGTTGAAAAACTCTCGTCAATCCATCCTAATTCGTAAAGTTCTTTATATAGAGGACTAGAATTACCAAATAATGCTATCAAAGCTATTTTAATGGCAATTGCACGTTTAAAGAGCTCTTCACTCTCATATTTCTTCACTTCTTTAAAAGCATAAATAAATTTCGGTTGCGAAACATCGTTTTTCTCTCTAATATGTTTTTGGTTGACTTCTGATTTCTCATCGCCCATGACTAATTTAGGTTCATAATCTCTTTCTATAAATTCTTTCGATAGCGAAGATTCTACAGTATCAAAAACCTGCTGGTAATTTACATCTCCAATAACAAATACAATCATATTTCGAGGAGAATAAAAATATTTATAACAATCTAATAAATCATCTTTCGTTATCTTATTAATTGATTCCACAGATCCGGCAATATCTTCTCGCACAGGATTATTCTTATACATAGCTTTTAATGCATTAAAATAGACTTTCCAATCTGGGTTGTCAAGATACATCTTTATTTCTTGTTCAATTATTCCTTTTTCTTTTTCAACATTTTCATCAGTTATATGTGGACTTTGAACAAAATCAATTAATAATTTTAAAGACTCGTAGAAATTATCTACTGTTGAAAAATTATATGCAGTCGCATCAAACTTTGTAAAAGCATTTACCCTAGCGCCTAGCAAAGCAAATTTTTCAAAAATATTTCCTTCATGTTCTTCAAAGATTTTGTGCTCTAAAAAATGAGCAATTCCTTCAGGTTTTTTTATGATTTTTCCCGTATTGTCTATAAACTCATTATAGATTGAACCATATTTAGTCATAAAGTAAGCGTGCTTTTTCCTAAAATCTTTTTTAGGTAAAACAAAAACTTTTAGACCCGAAGAATGTTCTCCAATTATAATTTTCTCGTCTATACTCTTATAATATTTATGTTTAATTCTCATTAGCCGTCACCTGTTCTTTTCCTTTTATAAAATGAATTGTATCCAGTTCAATTACTTCACTAACAGAAACAATGTCTTCAATTGTAACAGCTTGATATTTTTTAATTAATTTTTCAATATCAATCACTTGGCTCCCTAATAATTGGTTATAGTAATAGTTTATAAAAGAATTCGGATAATCTGACTTTGATTCTAAAGAAGAAATAATTGACTTTTTAGCAATAGATAATTCTTCATCTGTAATCATTCCCTCTTGAATTTTAGTAATGTTGCCTTTTATCAGATCTACCACTTGCGTTTTATCCTTTGTATTAATTCCTGCAGTAATTAGTAGTATTGATTTGTGTTTTTCTAATTTTGCATAAATGTAATAGGAAAGACTTTTTTCCTCTCTAATTTCATTAAATAACTTGGAGTTTGCGCCACCACCTAATATAGTCGTGAATAATACACTTGCCTCATAATCATGGGAATCATAACTAATATTTGTTCGAAAACCTAAAGTTAATTTTCCTTGTTCTACTTCCATTACTTCTTCTACATCTTGAACCTGGTGTATTTCTTTATAAATATTTTCCCGTTCCAAAGAAATAATGCTTTCTCGATCAAATTTCAAATTTTTCCTGATAACTGATTCTACTGAATCAAAATCGATATTCCCAATGACACATATATCTATAGGTGATGTTTTTAATATTTCTCTGTAGTATCGATACAAATCTTTTCCATTAATTTCTTGAATATTCTCTATACTTCCATTCTGAGATATTTTAAATGGTTCTCCTTCACACATGCATTCAATACATCGCCTAATGGCATAACTAGCTTTATCATTTTTTAAACTACGGATTGTTTGTATAAGATTTTTCTTTTCTTGCTCTACATATTCGTCTTTGAACCCATTATTAATAATCAATGGATGATTAATCAACTCATTAAGTGTATCAATTGATTCTAAAAAAATATTATTAGATGGTACATAACGTTTATCAGGTATTTGCATCTTAAACTGAAAAACATGCTTTTCTCCATATTTATGTACATCAGAAACTAATATCGCACCATAAAGTCCGTCTAAGTGGATATTCAATTCTTGAGCAGTTTTATATTTCTTCATACCTCTTTCAAGTACCCTTGTTAACAAAGCATTCATTGATGCTTCTTTTTCCTTCAATGGTCTTTTAATATAAATTCCAATCAAATCCGTTTTGAATTTGTCAGACTTAAGTAAATGAAGATTCACTTTTTCTTGTATTTCAATATCTTTCGTTTTATTAATCATTTTTACATCCCCTTTTATTCGCAATCTTAATTATATATTAAATTACCCCAAAAATAAAATTAATAATAAAATTATTTGTAAATATCTCAATTATCTAATATAATTCAAGATGAATTTGTAAATATGAAAGGACGTAAAAATGAAATTAGGAATTGTCGGTTTACCAAATGTAGGAAAAAGTACTCTATTTAACGCTATAACAAAAGCTGGGGCTGAATCAGCTAACTATCCATTTTGTACAATTGATCCAAACATAGGTGTTGTGAGTGTACCTGACGAAAGACTTTCAGTGCTCTCTAATATTAGTGGATCAAAAAAAATTGTGCCAACTGCTATTGAGTTTTATGATATAGCCGGTCTTGTAAAAGGCGCTTCTAAAGGTGAAGGACTAGGCAATAAATTTCTTTCTCATATAAGAGAAGTACAGGCTATTGTTCATGTGGTTCGATGTTTTGAAAATCAGAACATTGTTCATGTTGATGGAAAAATTGATCCATTAAGCGATATTGAAACAATTAATTATGAGTTAATTTTATCTGATCAAGAGCTTATTCAAAGACAGTTAGATAAAAACAAGCGCACTCTGAAAAGTGATAAAAGTGTTGCAAAAAATGTAGAAATTCTTGAAAAAATTAATGAAACACTCAATGAAGGTATTTCTGCTAGAACCATTGATTTTTCTGAAGATGAGTTAGAGTATGTTAATACTTTGAATCTTCTATCAACTAAACCAATTATTTATGTAGCTAACGTTAATGAAGACGATTTAATGGATGATACAAATGACAACGAGTATGTAAAAGCTGTAAAAGAGTATGCTAAAACTGAAAATGCTGAAGTAGTCGTTATATGTGCAGAAATTGAACAAGAAATTTCTCAATTAGAACCTGATGAAGCAAAAATGTTTTTAGAGGATTTAGGTTTAGACGAGTCTGGTCTTACGAAGCTAGTTAAATCTAGTTATTCTTTGCTAAATCTTATTAGTTTTTTAACAACTGGAGAAATGGAAACGCGAGCATGGACCATTACAAAAGGTACACTAGCACCGAAAGCTGCTTCAAAAATCCATACTGATATTGAAAGAGGTTTCATACGAGCAGAAATTGTCTCTTACCAAGATCTAGAAGCCACAGGTTCCATGGCTAAAGCTAGAGAAAATGGTAAAATTAGATTAGAAGGCAAAGAGTACATTGTTCAAGATGGTGATGTAATCAATTTTAGATTCAATGTATAAAATTATCTTAAGAAATAGAGTTTAAACTCTATTTTTTTTTGGTATAATATGTATTATAGGTAAGTTTTAAAATGTAGAAAGGTGATTATATGAACTCATTTTTTAAAAAATCAGTTGAACTCAATCTTAAGATTGAGAATTTTATTGATATAATTTCTGATATCTCACTATTATTTGATCAAGTAATCAATGATTATCTTGATGAAGATTTTGATAAATATGAAAATAAGATAATAAGAATTATTAAACTAGAATCAGAAGCCGATACACTTGAAAGAGAGATTAAAATTATGCTCTATAAATACACATTAGTACCAAATCTACGGGGAGATATTTTGTCCCTTATTAAAGACTTAGATAATATAAGCGATATGATTGAAGATACTTCTAAGGATTTTTTAGTACAAAAACCCAAATTTCCTAAAATTTTACATAAAGAAATAAAAAAGATGTGTGATGAAACAATAAAATGCGTTGATGAATTAAGATATGCAACCCGTTCTTTTTTTAATGAAGTTCATCTCATTAATGACCATATAAGTAAAATAAAGTTTCATGAGCATTCAATTGACGAAATTGAGGATGATATAAATACTAAGATATTTAATGACAAAATCATCGACAGTTTAGCAGAAAAAATGCAACTGAAAGAGTTTATTACTAAAATCGGTAATGTAAGTGATGAAGCCCAACGTATATCAGATAAACTTGCAATCTTTAGTATCAAAAGAGAAATTTAGGTGATTAGATGAACTTTCAAGTATTGTTTATAACAAGCGGTTTATTCTTAGGGTGGTCATTAGGGGCAAATGATGCTGCCAATATTTTTGGAGCAGCTGTGAGCTCGAAAATTATTAGATTTAGAACCGCTGCCTTCTTAATGTCTATTTTTATAATAATTGGTGCTGTTGTTAGTGGCTCTGGTGCAAGTCATACACTTGGAAAACTAGGTGCTATTTCAAAAATGTCTGGTGCTTTTATTGTTGCCTTATCTGCTGCTATTGTTGTGACAGTTATGACAAGAAAAGGCCTACCTGTCTCAACCTCTCAGGCAATTGTTGGTGGAATTGTTGGTTGGAATTTTTTTTCTAAGCAACCAACACAAATTGATGTTTTGGTAAAGATTCTATCTACTTGGTTCTTATGCCCCTTTTTAGCCGCTTTATTTGCATTGATGCTCCATAGATTTTTTGTTTTTATAACACGTAAAATAAAAATGAACTTATTTAGACGTTATTATTACATTCGATTAGGATTATTAATTGTTGGCTCTTTTGGTGCCTATTCTTTAGGAGCAAATAATATTGGAAATGTCATGGGAGTTTTTACGAATGCTTTCCAGTTTAACTCAATCAATATTTTTATATTTACTTTAAACAGTACTCAAGTATTATTTTTACTGGGAGGAATTGCTATTGCTTTTGGTGTAATTACTTACTCAAAAGGGGTTATGAGCACTGTTGGAAATCAAATTTTAAAAATTTCACCCCCTATGGCTTTAATTGTCGTATTAGCAAGTTCTTTGGTATTATTCTTATTTGCTTCACAATCTTTGAAGATGTTTTTAGTATCATATAATCTACCTTCTTTGCCTCTGGTTCCAGTTTCTAGCTCACAAGCCGTCGTTGGATCTGTCATTGGTATTGGTTTATCCAAAGGTGCTAACAATATTAATTATAAAAAACTACAAAAAATCGCAATGGGTTGGGTTATTACGCCTATAGCGGCATTAGTTTTATCTTACATTAGCTTGTTTTTTATGCAAAATGTATTTCAACAAATTGTTTACTAATATTTAGGAAAGGATGACTTATGGAATTCGAAAAAATTATTAATATTAATACAATTGGCATGCCTTACGAATCAAGAGAAATATCAAACAATGATATCTTTAGTTTAACAGAAGAACAGATCATTACCTCAAATGAACACAAAAATCTATTACTCATCATCGATCCACAAAATGATTTCATGGAAGATGGTAACTTAGCTGTCAAAGGCGCACGAAACGATATTTTAAACCTAACAACTTTTATCTATAACAACCTTCGAAAAATTGACAAGATTAAAGTTAGCTTAGATTCTCATACTTATAAGCAAATTTTTAGTCAAATTTGGTGGGAAGATTCCGAAGGAAACCATCCAGATTTTTACACTATAATTGACGAAAACTCTAAATTTAAACCTGTTTTTTATAAAGAACATAGTATGAAATACCTAAAACACTTAGCTGAAAATGATAAAGAACTTATTATTTGGCCATACCATTGCCTATTAGGAACTTTTGGACATAATATTGAAGCTAACTTAGAAAATATGTTATCATATTTTTCTCTTGTAACTAAGAAAACTGTTGAAAAAATTACTAAAGGAACGAATCCATTATCAGAAATGTATGGTATTTTCAAAGAAGAGTTTTCTGATGTTAACACTGGAATTAATCCTATGTTAGCAAAAGCCTATGGCAAATACGAGAATATAATCGTTGCTGGAGAAGCTAAATCCCATTGTGTTCTAGAAACTGTTAAACAAATGTGTGAATTTTATTCCTATGAACACTTTAGTTCAAATATATTTATACTAGAAGACTGTATGAGTTCGATTGAAGGGTTTGAAGAAAAAACACTTAAATCATATGAAAAGCTTGTGAAGGATTATAATATTGTATTAACTACTTCAAAAAAAATTAGATTATAAGGCGGGATAATCAATGGCATCACTAAAAGATTTAGAAAATAATTTTTCAAAACAAGAACGCAGGATTGAAAATCAATCAATTCGATTCTATTCAAACAAAACAAAATCAACAAATGCATTAATTTTTCTTCCAGGTACATCTGGCAAATCAGAAACTTATTATCAGATCATTTCAGAGTTGGATGATTCTTTTAACATTATCGCTTTTGATTATCCGATTATAATGAAGATTGATGATCTAATAGAAATAATTGAAAAATTTATTGATTCTTTTGATTTTCAAAATATTAGCCTTGTTGGAAACTCTTTCGGAACGTTACTTATTCAAATGCTAGTTAATCGTCGCCCAAATATTTACCGTGATGTTTTTATGATTAACCCAGCTACTAAAACAGTAAATGTTAAATCCGAAGACATTCAAAGTCATATAAAGAGTTATAAAAAGCAATTACATGTACTCAATGGAATATTTCCCTTCTTATATAAAACTTCTTATAAAAGAAATATAAAAGTTATGGTTTATAACTCTTCTATCAAAGATAAAAAGAAATGGTATAAATTTTATATTGATTTATTTAATGAAACCAAAAGAGAAGAATCTATTGCAATATATGAATGTCTATTAGATTTCTGGCAAACTAAAAATTTCCTTAAATCTGATTTTAAAGATTATGAAAAAACTGTTCATGTATTAATGTCTGATATAAATACCTCTCAATCAAAAAGTGAGTTTGAATCTGTACCAAAGCTTTTCCAAAAAGTTGAAATATATAAACTTCCAGATAATAGGAATTTAACATTGATTAAACATGCACAACTGATTTCTGAAATCATAATAAATACTTTTCATTAAAAATAGCGATCATAATGATCGCTATTTTTTCTTTACATAATTAGTTGAAATAATCCTAACGCAATGCCAAGACCAGCAAAAATAATAATGAAAAATGGTGTTATTATTTGAAATGCTGCAATAATCATGGCAAAAATATCTTTATTACTAAACTTCACTTCTTCACTTTTAGTCATAGATTTATAATACATAAGTACTTCCTCCTCGTTACTCTGCTAAATGACAAGCAACATAGTGGTCAGGTCTTAATTCTCTAAACTCTGGTACTTCTAATGTACATATTTTTTCTGCTATTGGACATCTCGTATGGAATCGACAGCCTGCTGGCGGATTAGCAGGCGATGGTAAGTCGCCTTCTAATATCTGTCGTTGCTTTCTTAACTTTCGATCAACTTGTGGTACAGCTGATAACAAAGCTTTTGAATAAGGATGTAATGTTTCATCAAACAAATCTGTATTTGATGCCTTTTCAACTAACTGTCCTAAATACATTACTCCTATTGAATCACTAATATATTTAACAACACTTAAATCATGAGAGATAAATAAGTAAGTAAGATTCATTTCTTTTTGTAATTTTTTTAATAAATTAATTACTTGGGCTTGAATTGACACATCTAAAGCCGAAACTGCTTCATCAAGAACAATAAATTCAGGATCCAGGGCTAGGGCTCTAGCAATACCAATTCGCTGTCTTTGGCCTCCACTAAACTCATGTGGATAGCGTCTAATATGGTATCCACTTAAACCACATTTTTCTACAACATCTTTCACTTTAGATTCTAATTCGCTTTTCTTAATTAAACCATGTTCTAATAATGCCTCTCCTACTAACTCACCAACAGTCATTCTAGGATTCAAAGAACTATAAGGGTCTTGAAAAACAATTTGCATTTTCGTTCTCAAATCACGCAATTTTTTCTTATCATATTCAAAGATATTTTCACCTTTAAAATATACTGCACCATCCGTTGGCTCAAGTAATCTTAACATTGTGCGACCAGTTGTTGATTTCCCGCATCCTGATTCTCCAACCAGACCAAAAGTTTCACCCTTTTTAATATCAAAGGTTAAACCATCAACTGCTTTTACGTGGCCTACAGTTGTTTTAAAAAAACCGCCTTTTATTGGAAAATGCTTTTTTAGATTTTCAATTCTTATAATACTTTCCTTTTTATTCATTATTTAACCTCCTCATCATATAACCAACAGCGAACTTTTCTACCGTTTCCAAGGTCAAATAAATCTGGCATCTCCTTTGTACAAATATCCATTGATTTTTCACATCTAGGAGAAAATTGGCATCCCTTTGGTCTATCTAAAGGATTTGGTACTACGCCTTCTATAGCATGTAAAACTTCATCATCAGTATTTAAATCTGGAATTGACTGTAACAAACCAATAGTATAAGGATGCATTGGGTGATCAAATAATGCATCAACATCTGCCTCTTCTACAACTCTTCCTGAATACATTACGTCTACTCGATCCGCTATTTCTGCTACAACAGCTAAATCGTGAGTAATGAAAAGTATTGCAGTATCTAACTCATCCTGTAAATTGCTCATCAATTCAAGCACCTGTGCTTGAATAGTAACGTCAAGCGCTGTTGTTGGTTCATCTGCTATTAGTAATCTAGGATTACAAGCCAATGCCATAGCAATCATAACACGCTGTCGCATCCCGCCAGATAATGCAAATGGATATTCATCTACTACCTTTTCTGCATTCGGTATTCCTACTAATTCTAATAATTCTATCGATTCAGTTCTTGCTTCTTTTTTGTTTAAACCTCTATGCAATCTTAATACTTCACCAAGCTGATATTCTACTGTGAAGACTGGATTTAATGAAGTCATTGGTTCTTGAAAAATCATTGAGATTTTATTACCACGAAGACTTCTCATTTCCCGCTCTTTAAAATCCAATAAATTCTTACCTAAAAAATTAATTTCTCCCTCAACAATCTTACCGGGATCTGGCACTAGTCTTAAAATTGATTTAGAAGTGACAGATTTTCCACAGCCCGATTCTCCTACGATGGCTAATGTTTCCCCAGAACTAATTTCAAAATCAACGCCGTCTACTGCTTTAACAACGCCTTTACTTGTAAAGAAATGAGTATTCATATTTTTTACTTCAATTACTTTTTCTGACATTCTACACCTCCATTATTTATTCAATTTAGGATCTAAAGCATCTCTTAATCCATCACCAAGTAAGTTAAAAGAAATTACAGTAATAAAAATCGATAAACCCGGTGGAATCCAAAGCCACCATTGATTCTCTAAAGCATATAGACTTCTTGCTGCTTGAATCATATTCCCCCAACTTGGTCTTGGCGGTTGAACGCCTAACCCTAAGAAACTCAATGCTGCTTCTGTTAGAATTGCTCCTGCCATACCCATAGTTGCAAATACAATTACAGAAGACATAACATTTGGTAGAAGGTGTTTAAAAATTTTACGGCTATCTCTAATACCTAAAGCTTCTGTCGCTTCCATAAATTCTTGTTCTTTTAATGATAAAATTTGTGCACGAACAATTCTTGCAATACCTGGCCATCCCAATAATCCTAATACTAGCATAACATTATAAATACTAGGCCCTAAAATAACTACTAATGAAATAGCAATTAATAGGAAGGGAAAACACATGACCATTTCCGCAAACCGCATAATTAACGTGTCAATTTTACCACCATAAAAACCTGAAATACTTCCCAGTATAATCCCAATGAAAACTCGAATAGATACTGCTACAATACCTACAGAAAGGGAAATTCTAGAACCGTGAACAATTCTTGTATACATGTCTCTTCCTATTTTATCCGTTCCTAAAAGGTAGGTTTTATTCCAAGTATTATAAGTCTCTAGTTCTTTTCCATCTATTGATACTTCAACTTCACCTTTAGTTGCCTCGTCTCTCGTCATACTGTAATCAACATTGATTAGCTTTCCATCTAACTCATATGTAAATATACTATTGCGAATATCACGATCAACATATGGTACATCTGTTACATAATGTCCATCACTCGTAAAATGAAAGACTTTTTTATCTTTGCCTCTATAAAATATTGAATTTTCTTCATCTACACGGTACAAACTTAAATTGGGTGGTAGTTCTGAAGATTTTAAATCCATATCATTATACTCAAATGGTGTCACTGCATCCGCCGCCAAAGCCATAAATATCAATATAAAAAGAATAATTGCTGATATAATCGATAATTTATTTTTAATTAGTTTATGAAATGCAATGGACCATGGTGATTCGATTTTAATTTTATCATTTTTCTTTTCTTCCATGCTTTTTCCTCCCATTAATCATATTTTATTCTAGGATCTGCAAATCCATACATTATATCTGCCATTAGATTTCCTAACAATGTTAAACTTGATAATAATAATGATGTACCCATTAAAAGCGGATAATCTCTATTGTTTATTGAATCAATAGCTATTTTCCCCATCCCTGGCCATCCAAAAATAGTTTCTACAAGAATTGCTCCTGAAAATAATAATGGTATTCTAAATCCTAATAATGTGATAATTGGAATCAAAGCATTTCTTAATGCATGTTTATATATTACCACTCTTTCTCTTAAACCTTTTGCTCTAGCTGTCATAATATAATCTTGACGTATAACTTCTAACATACTTGAACGTGTATAACGCATAAATGAAGCTGAGGCACCTAGCCCTAGTACAACGGCGGGTAAGATTGCATGTATAAAAATATCTTTATAGACTGCTAAAGTACCTAAATCTCTAACGCCTGGAGTAATCATACCTGATAAAGGTAGCCACTGTAAGTCAATTGCAAATACTTTTAGCAATAACAAACCGAAAAAGAACGACGGCATAGAAATTCCTAATAGTGAAAATACCGTTAAAGCACCGTCTGTCAATGTATACTGTTTAGTGGCGGATATAATTCCTGTAGGAATGCCGACGACCAAACTAATAATCATTGCAAATAAGGATAACGCGAATGTATTCCACATATGATCTTTTATAACACTTGTTACTGGTTGTGCATATAAAGTTGAGTAACCTAAATTTCTTTCAAATACAGCTTCTGAGATCCAACTAATATATCTTTGATAAATTGGCTGGTCTAATCCAAATGTTGCTTCAATTCTAGCTTTTTCTTCGCTTGTCATATTTGGATCCATAAATTTACTAACAGGACTTCCTGGGGAAGCATGTGAAATGAAAAAGACTACGATTGTTATACCTATTAGTAATGGGATTGATTGTAGAATCCGTCTTACAATATAAGTTTTCAAATTTTACCTCCTATATGAATATTAAATATTAATTATTCTTAATATGTCCATTTAAAGACAATAGCTCAGCAAAGCTGAGCTATCATTTTTAAATATTTAGTTTTATATTAATTTAATAATCTAATTCAACAGTTTCTAATGCATCTACCCATGTCCAATATGGACCAATTTCCATACTTTTAACTCTGTTATTAACACCCCATATTCTTGTACCGATTGAAACAAACATATAAGGTAATTCTTCGTTAGCTAGTTGAGCCCATTCTTGATATATCTCAGCACGTTTTTCTTGGTCATACTCATTTCTACCGGCTTCAATTAACTCATCTGCTCTTTCATTCTCAAAGCCTCCAGCGTTAAATGCACCTAAGTTTGTATTGTCTGAGTGGAAGATTGCATATGGATCTGGATCAATTGCTAATGACCAACCCATATTCCAAACATCAAAGTCTTGTTCGTCAAATACTTGCGTAACAACAGCATTAAACTCCATTACATTAGCATTTACATCAATTCCTAGTTCTCCCCAGTTATTTTCTGCCACTGCAATTAAATTTAATGGCCATTCTGCTTCTGAATAAGTTGTCCATTCAACTACAAATTGTTCGCCATCTTTCATTAATTTGCCTTCATCATTTTTAACCCATCCAGCTTCTGCTAATAATTCTTGTGCTTTCTCTGGATTATAATCATACTTGTTCAAAGTTGATTGATCTGGAGCAGCCCATGAAATTGGAGAGATAGGAGAATCTGCCGCTTGAGCAAAACCTTCCCATTCATTTTCAATATATTCATCCATTCGAACACCATAAGCTAAAGCTTGTCGAACACGCTTATCAGCAAACTTATCTTTTCTTAAGTTAAAACCTACATAACGATAAGAGTTTCCTAAGAATTCTTGCACATCAGCAATACCTGTATCAATCATTGTTTCATATGTCTCAATGTTTGCACCTGGATTCGCTAAATCAACTTCACCAGAAGCTACTGCTGCTGGTTGTGTTTCATCAGGAATCATTCTTATGATAACACCATCAATTTTTGCCGGACCTTTATAATAGTCTTCAAAAGTTTCCATTTCAGCATATTGGCCAGTTTCATAAGTTACAAACTTCATAATTCCACTACCAACAGGTTCTCTTAATTTAGATTTAAATTCATCCCACGTTTCATAAGCATAATAATGCTTTGGCATAATTCCATAACCAAAGTCTCTGATTTTACTTACATTAGCTTCTGTAATAGTAAAAGAAATTGTATAATCATCTATTACTTCAATTCCCTCTATAGTATCTGCATCACCATCTCTATAAGCATCTACACCTACGATATCTGCAACAGCAGGTCCTCTTGATCCATCATATTTTGGATCAGCAATGGCATAGTATGTAAACTCTACATCTTCTGCAGTTAACTCTTCGCCATCATGAAACAAAATACCTTCTTCTATATTAAAAGTATATGTTAACTTATCTTCACTAATTTCCCAATCTGTAGCAACACCATTGTTGTCAACAGCGCCAGTTGAGTCATATCCTACAAGCGGTTCAAATACTGCATCAGCTACCCACATGTCATAAACATCACTAGCTAAAATTGGATTAAATAATCCTTTTAAGCTTGAAGTTGCAACAGTTAATACGTTACCTCTTTCTTTAGCTGGATTATCTGGCCCTTCATCAACAACTTCAGTTTCTTCATCAGTTGTTTCTTCTACAGTAGCTTCGGTTTCTTCAGTACCCTCTTCTTCATCAACAGGTGCTTCAGTGTTAGTACAACCAACAAAAGCAAATGATAAGATTAATACTAGTACTAATAAAAACGCTAATCTTCTCTTCATAAATTCCTCCTCTTTTCTTCAGTTAACTCCTCTATAATCTCTTGATGCCGCCTCAAAAAATGATTTTTCTATATGCGACATGTTATCATTATAATATTTTATCATTGAAAGGTCAATTGTATATTTGAATTTATTAAAATTTTCTGAATATAATAGAAACTCTATCACCATCAGTCATGAAATATTTATTTTTTTTGTAAACTGTATACAATTATTCTAATCTATCATTATAATGTTATTTTCCTTATTTTATTATAAAAGATAACGTTTTCACAACATTTTAACCTTGACATTAATAACAGTTAAGTTATCATTGAGTCGACAAAGAAAATTAACTTAATTATTATATATTTTAAAAAATTGAAAGGAGAAATTATGAGCGCATTAGTCATGAAACTTAAAGAAAACGACCACACAAAAATTATTGAATTATGTAGAAAATTTACAGCCATTATATTCGCGAACTTTTTAATTAGTATAGCATTTAATGCTTTTTTTATACCTAATAACTTATTAAGTGGAGGTGTTGGCGGATTATCCTTAATGTTTCATTATTTAACTGAAATGCCAACTTTTCTCTTCTATGTAGTATTAAATATACCACTATTTATTATTGGCTTTATATTTATTGACGGAGAATTTATATTCAATAGTTTAATATCTCTTGTTTCAATGACGCTGTTTCTAAATCTAACAGCACATATAGGGCAATATGTTACCATTAACGATTTATTAATTGAAACGATTATCGGAGCGGTTTTAAGCGGTACTGGTATGGGACTGTTATTTAAACTTAAATCATCTCAAGGTGGTTTTGATATTATTGCTATTATTTTGAAGAAAAAATACAATATTGAAATAAAGAATCTATTGCTACTATCTAACTTCATTGTTATTTCAATTTCGGGTTTTATTTTTGATTTCAGATTGGCTTCTTATACTTTATTAGGTTTGTTTATTGCTTATGAAATCTTAGCAAAAGTTAAATCTGGTGTTAATCCTGACAAAAATGCAATGATTATAACAGATCATCCAGAAGAAGTAACTAAGAGCATTACTTCCACTCTAGGTCGTGGCACAACATTTGTTAATGCACAAGGCGGCTATACAAACGATACTAAAACAATCGTATATTGTACTCTAAAAAACTCTGAAATTGTGAAATTAAAGAATATCATAAACCAAGTGGATCAAAACTCTTTTTTAACAATTAATGATCTAAACGAAGTCAAAGGTCAAGGCTTCAAAAGTAACTTTATCTAGTTGGGCAACTCTTCAGTTAATTTGTATTTTTAATAGAATTTTCTTAAGACAACTTAATAAAGGACATAATAAAAAGGGATTCTCAAATAAATGAGAATCCCTTTTTTTAACTTTTATTTAATCTTACTTACATTGCTTTTTTTCTTCCAGTGTAACCTTCCCAGAAGTCAGCATTTTCTACTTCTAAATTAGAAGCATTGTAAATAGGAACTTCTACGCCAGCTTTAAGCTGATCGTCGTAATCTTTTAAACATTCAAATGCAGGCTTGTTTAATAAAACAATTGCAATTACGTTTAACCACGCCATTAAACCTACACCTATATCTGCAATACCCCATGCCAATGATGCAGTTCTAACTGCTCCAAAGTAAGTAGCACCGATGATAAAGAACTTTAATGCGTACATAACCCATGGTCCAGTACCGATCTTAGCTTTTAGATAAGCTACATTTGTTTCTGCAATGTAGTAATAAGCTAAAATAGTTGTAAATGCAAAGAATAATAATGCAAATGCAACGAATGATGCACCAAAACCAGGAATTACTGCTTCTACAGCTGCTTGAGTGTATCCAGGTCCAATTTCAATGCCAGGTAGGTTTTCTACAATATATCCACCAGCACCGTCTTGAGTGTTGTACATACCCGTAATAAGAATCATTAGACCAGTAGCAGTACAAATAAATAATGTATCAATGTAAACACCAAACGCTTGAACTAACCCTTGAGCTGCAGGGTGATCAACTTCAGCAGCTGCCGCTGCATGTGGACAAGTACCTTGACCCGCTTCGTTTGAATAAATACCACGTTTTACACCAATCTGAATCATAGCACCAATAATACCACCAAATGCTGGTTCAGCTCCAAATGCTGATCTAAAGATTAAACCAAACATACTTGGAATCAATGAAGCATTTGCAATTAATACATATAATGAAACAACAATATATGCAATTGCCATAAATGGTACAACAACTTCAGCAAATTTAGCGATTCGCTTAACACCACCAAATACTACAATACCTAATACAACTGAAAGACCTACACCCGTCATCCAACCAGGAATTTTGAATGCTTCATATAAACCTGATGCAATTGAGTTAGATTGAACTGAAGGTAATAAAAGACCCATGGCAACTAAAGTTGCTATAGCAAATAATACAGCGTACCATTTAATACCTAAACCTCTCTCAATGTAATAAGAAGGTCCACCACGATATTCGCCATCAACCTTATCTTTATATATCTGAGCTAAAGCAGATTCTACGAAAGCAGAACTAGCTCCTAAGAATGCAATAAGCCACATCCAGAACATCGCTCCTGGACCACCAACTGCTATCGCTGTTGCTACACCAGCAATATTACCAGTACCAACACGGCCTGAAATAGAGATTGCTAATGCTTGGAAAGATGAAACACCTTCATCAGAGTCGTTATTATCTAACATAATTTTAATCATGTGACCCCAATGTCTAACCTGTAAAAATCTTCCTTTGAGAGTAAACCATAAACCAACACCTAATAATAATGCAATAAGTGGTAAACTCCAAATAATACCGTTTAGAAAATCAACTACTGTTGCTAACAATTTCCACGCTCCTTTTTAAAATCTACTATAACCAATAATATTACAGTTATTTAATAATGCAATTTGCATACCAAAGAAAAGATTACGAAATTGCAACAAATAAAAAATAGACTTAACAAAAGCGCGAAGTCTATTTCTCAATGTGTGAAATTAATTTCACACTATTTCTTTCATATCAAATTTTATTGGTCTTTCAAAATATTCTTTTATATCAGTAAAGGAACTATATCTCCCCAAAGCACACATTAGTTTTGGAACAATAGCTTCCGTATTCATATCTCCAGAGAAAATAATATTATCGTTCATTAATTTTTTCCCAACTTGATAAACACTTAAGTCTACCCCCTCTTCGAAACACTGCGTTGTAACAACAACGACCACATTCTTATTAATTAATTCCTTTACTTTTTTGTGAATATTTAACTCTTTAAAAGGCATGCCACCTATACCAAAACTCTCAATAATAACACCGTTAAAATGTTCTCCTGCATAATCAAATATTTTAGGATCAAGTCCAGGAAATAGTTTAATAATAAGTATATTAGTATCTAAATCAAAGCGTGGTTCATAATTCCCTTTTGTTGTTTTTTCAAGTTCAATAACATCATTGTTAAATCTAATTTCTCCATATTTAATTTTAGCTACATATGGAAAATTAATACTTTTAAATGCATCGTAACTCATTGTTTTCATCTTCACAGCTCTCGTACCATTTATTAATTTTCCATCAAAGGAAATATAAACTCCAGATAAATCTTCTAAAGCGAATAATAAAGCGTCATTTAAATTTTGAATGGCATCAGTATACGTTTCTTCAATAGAATGCTGAGCACCCGTAATAATTACTGGTTTATCAATCCCCTCTAACATATACGTTAGCGCAGATGAAGTATATGCCATTGTGTCTGTACCGTGCGAAACAATAAATGCATCATAATTAGAATAATTACTTGAAATCTTTTTTGCAATTTTAAGCCAGTGTCCCGGATTCATATTCGAACTATCAATATTCATCAATAAATCACCATCAATCAAACACTTATTCTTATTATTAATTGATGCAATTAGTTTATCAACATTATAATAAGGCTCAAAACCATCTCCATGGTCTGAAGATACGATTGTACCTCCCGTAGATATAAATAATATTTTTTTCATAAATCCCCCCTAAATTATTTTTATGCATCAATCATTCCAAAAAATACTTATCTAATTCTTATAATCCATAATCATTGATTTTATTGTGTAATTGCCGCCGACTTATATTTAAGACTTTTGAGGCTTGTGTTATATTCCCATCACAACTTTCTATTATTTTAGCAATATATTTAGACTCAACATCTTCTCTAAACTCCTTTAAACTAATTGCTTTACCTTCTTGATCATAAGTCTTACTATCAACAAAAAGTGTATCTTTAGTAATCAAACCGTCTTCAGATAGAACAACTAATCGCTCAATTATATTCTTTAGTTCCCTAATATTCCCAGGATAATCATAATCTAATAAATACTCCATTACATTTTTATCCATGTCTTTTATGTTAATCCCAAGTTTCTTAGAGGATTGTTTAATAAAAAAGCTAATTAGATTAGGAAGGTCGGACTTTCGATCTCTAAGGGAGGGCACTCTTAAGATAATCGTACTAATCCTATAAAATAAGTCGTCTCTGAATGTTTCTTGAAATTTGTCCAGTAGATCTTTATTAGTCGCGGAAATTAATCTAAAATCCAATTTTATCGCTTCTCTTCCACCTACTCTTTCAATTGTTTTGTTTTCAATAACCCTTAATAACTTCACTTGCATATCCATAGATAATTCTCCTATTTCATCTAGAAAAACAGTTCCATAGTTTGCATTTTCAAATTTACCAATTTTTTGAGCAGTTGCACCAGTAAAAGCGCCTTTCTCATGACCAAACAACTCAGACTCTAAAATATTCTTAGAATAAGCATGACAATTAACAGGAATAAAAGGCTTTTCACTTCTATCACTATTATTGTGAATGAATTTTGCGATAACTTCTTTTCCAACACCGGATTCTCCTAAAATCAAAATGTTAACATTGCTTTGAGATGCTTTCTTTGCTATTTTTAGAACATTCTTAAAATCTTTGTTTGAAGTTTCTAACATATATTTACTATCTGTAACGGCACTCATCAAATACTTTTCTCTAGCTTCTAAAGTTTTCTGTAATTTCCTTATCTCTTTTAGAAGTTTATCCGGCGAATTACTTTTAATATAATAAGAAAAAGCACCTTTTTTCATTGCATTGACCGCATTATCAATAGATCCATAACCTGTAACAATAATCACTTCAATGCTTTGGTCATAAGCTTTAATTTCATCTAAAAGTTCTAAACCATTTTTTTCAGGCATAACTAAATCTGTTAATACCAAATCATACTTATTCTTTTTTATTTTTACTAATGCCATATCGGCATTGCTGACATGTTCAACATGATACTTTTTCGCATCTAAAATTGTCTTTACTACTTTTCTAAATTCAACTTCATCATCAACTATTAATATTTTAAAATCACTATTCTTCATTATTTACTCCTCTGGTTGGTAGCGTTAGAATAAATTCAGCACCATCTAAGTATTCACTAATCACATGAATCTTTCCTTTATTTTCTGTAATTTCTTTGTGAACAAAGTTCAAACCTAATCCTGTCCCCTGTTCAGGATATTTAGTTGTAAAGAAAGGATCAAAAATTTTATCAATGTTCTCTTTCTTAATTCCCTTCCCATCATCTTTTACACTGATAATCGTATAATCCTCATTAAGAGATTTACACTTTATTACTATTTTTCCTTTGTTGACAATAGAATCACTAGCATTTGAAATAAGGTTAAAGAAAATATGCTTTAATGACTCTCTATTAAAAAATACATTCTCCTCTTCACAGTGGATTTCTAAATCAATATCATTATTTTCTAAATTTCTATGACTTAACCGTTTAACTTCACTAAAAAAATCTTTTAAGTAAATAATTTCTTTTCTATCGCTAGAAATTCTTGAAAAATTTAATAAATTATTTATAAACTCATTTACCGAATCAAGGGCATTGTTAATACCATTTGTATTCTCTATTAACTCGCTTTTACTTGTATATAACTCATTTTCAATGATATAGGTATAATTACGAATTAAACCTAACGGATTTCTAATTTCATGAGTAACACCTGCTGCTAGTTGGCCAAGAGCAGCAATTTTATTACTATGAATCAATTGATTTTCTCTTAATTTATCAAATGTAATATTTTCAATGATCACTAATATTCTTTGGTTTTTATTTGAATTTGTTAATGTAACAGTTGATAAAGTGTAATATTGATCATCATAAGTAAACTCTTCTTTTAAAACACCTGCTTCAAATTTCATATTTTTAAAGGAGCTAAATATTTCATAAGAAAGCAAATTTTGATGAATAACATTTTCTTCTTTGGCGTCTACAAGGTTCAAAAAAGGTTCATTGGTTTTAAGAATCTGATAATCATTATTAATTATAATAAAAAAATAAGGTAAATTATTAAAAACAATTTCAATATCCTGTTTTGCAATATTTGCTCTTTGAACACCTTTTTTAATTCGTTCATTTAACTCTCTATTCCAATAATAAATAATAATGAATGCAATAACAAAGATGACAAGTAAAATTTGAAAAAAAACTTCCAGTATTTCCTTTGTATTGTCTTGGGTTAATGGCCTTGAGATACCAAACCATTTCTGCTGTATTCTTGACATTGTGTTTTTTTTCTTTAATATTCTTATACCTTTATTTGTTATATCTCTCAGCTTGGTTTGGTCTTTTGGTAATGCTAAAATCATAGGCATTTCATAGATAGGTTTTTCTAGAATTCTTACTTGACTTTCTAAAGATAAATCCTTAATAAAATAACTCAAAACGGGCTCATCCCCACCCGTTGCATCTACAGTGCCTTGATTTAGTAAATAGAGAGATTCTTGATAATCATTGGTATAATAAAAATTTATTCCCTCTACCCGTTCTCTTAAAAACTCTTCAATAAAATCTCCTTTTTGTATTGCTAAGGATTTACCAGACAGATCCTCCATCGTTTCAATTGATCGATTATTGCTCCGCGTGACGATTACTCCATTTTCATAATAAATTGGATCAGAAAATACAAATTTTTCACTTCGGCTTTCAGACGGAAACATATCGCAAAAGTCAGAAGTTCCTTTTTCTAGGCTTTTTAACGCATCATCCCATACAAGGGGTCTAACGTTAATTTTAACACCTAATTCAATAGAAAGTTCATTAATATAATCAATAACTACCCCTTCATACTGTCCAGTTTCTTTATTAAGAAATCTGAGTGGGGGGGCATTATTATCAGCTGCATAAAGAAAAGGCTCATGTTCATTAAGCCAAACTTTTTCCTCTTCAGTTAATTTTTCATCATTTAATAGAAACGAAACTAACGATTGATTATAGGTTGTAACAAAATAAAAATTAGCAAAAGAAAAAATCAACACAATTATTAAGAAAACTGCCACAGTAATATTTCGTTTGATAATAGTCCCCCTTATAAAATAGACACTATAAAATAGGGATGTTTTTTGAAGGTGTCACTTCATTAAAAAAATCATCCAATGCCGCACAGAATAGTTTAAGATTATCCTCTAAATCATCCAACTCAATTGAAGCAATTGATATTCTAATATGTTTTGTCTTTACTTTATTTAAATAAAATAAATTTCCAGGCGCTACAACAATTCCTTTATCTTCTAAATAAGTAACTAAAAATGAGATATCAATACCATCCTTGAACTGTAGCCAAAAATTGACACCACCTAATGGTTTTATATAAGTAACACCTAAAGGTAAATGTTTCTCTAAAATCTCATTTGCTTTATTATATTTTTCTAAAACGATTTTCTTTATTAAGTCATTTTGCTTTAACCACATACCTTCCTTTACAAAATATTCAAAAGTCTTCTGTATCAGTCCAGAAGTCGAAATATCAGTAGTATGCTTAGCGTTTGTTATTAATCGTTCAATTGGTTCTGGAGCAATCAAATAGCCTAATCTTAGACCCGGCAAAAAAATCTTAGACAAACTCTTTATATAGATTACCTTACCATTTTCGTCTAATGCCATTAGAGTTTTTTTATCATTTTTCTCAGATGAAAAAATTAATTCTGAAGAATAATCATCTTCTACAATAAAAAAATTATACTTATTTGCTAAGGCTACTAGTTTTTTCTTTTCCTCTAAAGTATAAGTATAACCAGTTGGGTTATGTAAGTTAGGCATTGTAAAAAATAGTTTTGGTTGATATTTTTTTACTTGTTCTTCAAACTTACTAAAATCAATACCATCATTAATATCTACACCTAAAAATTGACACCCTCTTGATTTGAAAATCGCTAAGGCCCCAGTATATGTCGGCATCTCTATCATAATAAAATCATTTGGTTTTAATAATGCTTTTGATACAATGTCAATCCCCTGTTGTGCCCCTGAAACGATTTGTAGTTGTTCATCAGTAATGCTAACACCTTCGGGTATTAATTCTTCAATTATAACTTTTCTTAAACTTAAATTCCCTTTAGAATCACCATAGCCAAAAGCATGCCCTTTGTATTGATCAAGGACATCGTTAATAGACTTTTTAAAATCAGAAACAGGGAACAATTCTTCAGATGGGGTACCACTTGCTAAATTGATCATATGACTAGAATACTGAATATACTTTTTGCTATTTTGTTCCGTTTTTAAGTTAATCTGTTTTACATAGGTGCCACTGCCTGCTTTCTTATAAATCAAATCTTCTGTTTCCAATAATTTGTAAGCCTTTATAATAATTGATTTATTAACCTTTAATAGTTCAGAAAACTTTCGGATAGGCGGAAGCTTGCTATGTCCGGTGAGTTCGCCTGTTAAAATCATTTCTTTTACTTGATTAAATAATTGTTCGTATAAATGCTCATAGGCATTGTTATTTAAATTAATTTTTTTAAACTTATCCATTATAACCAACTCTTAAATGATTCATCAGTTCTAAGATGTCCTTTGGTAACTTAGAATATATTTCAAGAGAATCTTTTTTTCTTGGAACCCTTAATTTTAAATAAGTGCTATGAAGCGCATGTCTATTAATAAGTTCTGATGGTTTGCCATAAAGAGAGTCACCTACTAACGGATTATTATAATGGTTAAAATGAACTCTGATTTGATGTGTTCTTCCAGTAATCAACTCTACCTCCAGTAATGATCCTCTTTTCCCAAAATCATTAATTTTTTTAAACTTTGTTAAAGAATTTTTCCCTTCATTAAAGACTCTTCGTTTTATATCTCCTTTTTCTTTTTTCCCAATTGGCAAGTTAATTATTCCTTCATCATAGGGAAACTGACCTGCAATAACAGCATTATATTTTTTTACTATGCTTTGATCCTCCATTTGCTTCTGAACAAACTGATGAGCATAAGAATTTTTTGCAATAATTATAATGCCTGATGTATCCATATCTAAACGATTCACAAACCTGATTTTCTTTTGAATGTTGTTTGATTTGAAATAGAAAGCAATACCATTCGCTAATGTATTAGATAAATGGGTTTTTGTTGGATGCACAACAATAAAAGGCGGTTTGTTTAAAATCAAAACATCACCGTCTTCATATAATATATCTAAGGCCATTTCAATTGGTTCGTAATTAAGTTTTTCCTTCTCAAAGATAATTTCTAATAAATCTCCTCTAAAAATATTTTTAGTAACAGAAACTGCTTTCCCATTTAACAAAATGGCATTTCTTTTTTTAAGTCTGCTTAATAATCTTGAAGAAAATGAATGGTACTGGATTAAATACTCTTTGATTCTTAAACCCTCATTCTCTTTTAAGATTTCTATTAACATTTTGTTAGAATCATTATTTTTTATCATTTATAAACCCCATCTATGTTCAAATTATAATTTAGAACTAAAATTTCAGACGTTTCCTTTTCCCTTATGATTATATATCTATAAAGATTTTCTTTGCAATATTGCTTGATCTGCTTCTGATTTAAGTCACTACATTTGAAATCTAAAATTTCAACACTAACTTTGTCCCAACCAGATTTTTCTAATAAAGCAACTTTTTTAGCATTTAACAGTTCAATTGGAACGGAACCATAAATATTACCATCAATGGTTTCATGCTGTGACCAGAATTTATTATGATCACTCAGAACACTTGCTTCTTTTAAATTCTCAAACCTTCGTTTCGAGAAATTTTTAATATAAATATTATCATCTTGCATCTTATAATTAAAAGGTATGTAAATAAAATCTAACACATTGATTATTTGAAAACATTTTTCTTTTTGAGATGATTCTTCAACTTCAAGTGAAATTTCATCCGTTGCATACTCATTATCAATTTCATCGCATATTTTTCGAATCTCTTGAGTACTTTTACTTATATCACTGTGGCGATTTCTTTGAATATAATACTCTAAATCGTATAGTAAATTTTTTAATCTATAAATTTCATTACTCATAAAAAGCTCCTTTTTGATAGTCTTAATTTATTATATCATTTTAGTTAATTCAATCCAACCATACAAAGGAATTAATTTATTTAATTGAGCATCATTCAAAAAATAAAAAAGGACCCGAGACGGATCCTACCTTAAATCTAATAACCTAAAATACTATACCCACAGTCAACATGTATTGTTTCACCCGTTACACCACTGGATAAGTCGCTTAACAAATACATCGCAGTATTACCTAGATCTTCATGATCAATCAAGCGTTCCATAGGTGCTTTCTCTAAAAAACCATTAAGTAATTTATTAAATTCTCCTATCCCTTTAGCTGCAAGCGTCTTAATCGGTCCAGCAGATATTGCATTAACTCTAATATTATGCTTTCCTAGATCATGAGCCAAGTATTTAACACTGGATTCTAAAGATGCCTTTGCCACTCCCATAACATTATAATTCAACACAACACGTTCACCACCTAGATAAGTTAAACAGATAATTTCGCCATGCCCATCCATTAATTCAGAAGCATATTTTGAAGCTTTTACTAAAGAATATGCACTTATATTCTGTGCCATTAAGAATCCTTCTCTGCTCGTATTAACAAAATCACCATCTAACTCTTCTTTTTTGGCATGGGCTACACAATGGACTAAGCCATCGATAACGTTGTAATCTTCTTTAATTTTATTAAATGCACTTTCATAATCATCATCGTCTGTCACATCAAGTTTCACTAAGGAATAATTATTATACCCATGGTCTTTAACTAACTTCTCAATTGAACGTTTACTTCTATCATTGAGATAAGTGAAAATTACAGTTGCATCATTATCCAGTAATTTCTTCGAAATCCCCCATGCTATGCTCCATTTATTAGCTACACCCATTACCACAATTTTTCTATTATCAACTAACATAATTGCCCTCCTTATTATTGCTGTTATTAGTACCTGGTATTAATTGTACTTTACTTCTATAATTTATTCAAGTGTTTATTAAAATTTTATTATTTTAATTTATTCTGGGTATTAAGTATTAACACATAGGAGGTTCTAAATGAATAATATAATACTAAACAAAATAACAACTCTATTAGTTATGATTATCTTTGCTATACTATCTTTCATTGTGATCAAACAATCTTTAATAATAATATTACCTTTCTTCTTTGGTTACATTATTTCTAAATTATTTGTTCCAATTTTAAATACTTCAAAAATAAAAAATAAATACATCCTAACGATATTTACTTTTATATTAATATTGATTTTTATTTCTCTTATATCTGGCATAGTATTCTTTATAGGCAGGTCTTTTATAGATTTTCTGTCATCTAGAATTATTAATAATGATGAATTCAGAAGTCAAACTCTTTATTTCTATAACCAAATAATTTCTAACTCTCTTGATCTTCCATTTGATTTAACGATTAATATTAAAACAATATTTGATAATACAATACAGGAAATCATTACTTTTTTAATTGATCAGAGTCAAATGATTGTTGAAAACAGTTTTAGATTTATCGTTTTTTTACCTGAAATACTTGTGTTTATTATCATTACATTTATTTCTGCTTTTTTCTTTACGAAGGATTATGAATTAATTAGTAATATTAAATCCGAATATTTACAGCCATCCCTTGAAAAAATAAAAAATAATAGGTATTACGAAATTATTGTAGAGGACGTTTTATTTGTACTCTTAGGATATATTAAAGCACAGTTGATACTTATGAGTTTTACATTTATCATTGCTTCTTTTGGTTTAGGAATCTTGAGAATCGAAAATTTCATTTTCAAGGCTTTTGCTATTAGTTTAATTGATGCATTGCCAATATTTGGTACAGCAATAATTTTAGTTCCATGGGCATTGTTTAGTCTAGTATCAAATAGAATTTTCATCGCCACGGGATTATTTCTACTATACTTGGTTTTAACAATTTTTAGACAAAGTATAGAACCAAAGATCTTTAGTACTCAGATTGGCCTCTACCCTTTAGCCACATTATTCTCTATTTACGCTGGCTTAAAAATCATTGGTATTTTAGGAATTTTTATCGGACCGATCCTTATAATTATCACCAAAACACTCATCAAACACAAAAAACACGAACATTAAAAGCGCCGTTTATAACGGCGCCTTTACTTTGTAAACCTTATTAACTTACTCTATCACAAGGTTTATCCGGATAATAATGGTAAAAATAATTCTTTACATTATTTTGCATTATGTTATAATTATTCATAATTTAAAATTATAAGGAGGATAAGATGAAATTACTGCATTATATTGAACCAAGCAAAATGTCCATTGAAGAATTGGAAAAATTAATAATGGATACAGAGGCAATTAAGTTTATTTCACTAGCAGGTGTTGATTTAGGAAATCATTCAACTGATGAAAGAATTCCCAAAGAATACATCATGTCAGATTTCAAAGGTTTTTTAGAAAATGGTATTCAAACTGATGGCTCAAGTGTTTTTTTACCAATCATCGCTGAATTAAACAATGCAAAAGTTGACATAATCCCTGATAAAGATGTCAAATGGTTTATAGACTATAACACTAAGAATTTAGACGAGAACGGTCAACCTAAAGGTACTTTAGATATCCCTTCATTTCTAAAGCATTCAAATAAATATGTTGGCTCACGTTCTATTTTAAAGAATACTACAGATTTGGTGAAGAAAGAAGTGCTTTCACTTTTATCAATGGAGAATGCCCTTGATGAACTACCAATTAATTCTGTTGATGAAATTGCAGAAGTTATACTTACTTCTGCAACTGAGCTTGAATTCTGGGTAAAAACTCCAGACCATAGAAGCGATATCGAAAAATTAAATGCTTCACAAGAATTAAAAGAACACTATTGGAAAAGAACTGTTGGCCAAGTAAGAACTGCTATGGAAAATTCCCTTGAAGCACTTGATGCTACAGGGCTTGTTGGTGAAATGGCACATAAAGAAGTCGGTGGTGTAAAAGCTAAATTATCCGGTACAAACTTATACTCAGGTATAATGGAACAATTAGAGATTGACTGGGAATATGCTAATGCCTTACAAGCTGCTGACAATGAACTGTATGCAAAAAATATAATTAAGGATACATTTGAGTCTCAAGGTTTAGAAGTAACTTTTAAAGCTAAACCAATTGATAATGTTGCCGGTAGTGGTGAACATACACATATTAGTATTTCATTATTAACTAAAGCAGGAAAATATATCAATTTATTCTCACATAAAGATCATGCGAATAACTATATGAGCAATCTTGGTTGGGGAGCTCTATATGGAATATTAGAGAATTATGATGTTGTTAATCCTTTTGTTACAGCTACTACTGATGGTTTTAAAAGACTTAAACCTGGCTTTGAAGCCCCAGTTTGTACTGTAGCTTCAATTGGCAACTCACCACAAATGCCGTCTAGAAATAGAACAGTATTGATTGGCCTAATACGCGATCTAATCAGTCCAATGGCTACTAGATTTGAATTAAGAGCACCTAATCCTAATACCAATACTTATCTAGCCTTGTCGGCTTTATATCTGACAATTATGGATGGTATTAAATATGTTGTTGAAAACAAGAAAACGAGTGTTTCATTATATGAAAACTTTATTAAAGACGCTAAAACAGATAAATATTATCTTAACAGCGAAAAATTGTTTTGCACTGAAGAAGATGTATTTGATTCATTTACTAAAGAAGAAAGAGACAATTTATTTGGGAAACCACCAAGTACTGTTTATGAGAATTTATCAAACTTAATTGGTAACGAAAAAACTAATATTCTAACCAAAGATAATATTTTTACCGACATATTAATTGCCTCTTACAAAGAATCTATGGAGGAACAATGGAAGAATGAAATTAGATTTAGATTAAAAGAATCAGTACTTCGAACAGTCAGACGATTTAAAAAATTACACACGACTGAAGATGTGACTGATTTAGACATAGTCAATTGGGAAAAGGTAAATACTCTTAGACATGAACTAGCAAAGGATAGTATGTCTAATCAATCCTTATTAACTAAAATCATTTCTGCTTTAGATACTAAAGATTTAGAATCTGCTTCAGATTATCAAATTTTAATTGATAATAAACTTCAAGAACTGCAAGAATTATACAACCAGTACAAAGATAACTTAATTAACTAATATTAGAGAGAGTAGTTTCATCTACTCTCTTTTTTTCGTTTTTATTAAAAGTACACAAAGTTCTTCTATTATGCTTCCAATTATTGTAAGTTCCTATATAATGGTAAAAACAATTAATAGAAGGAGTGAATTATGGAAATTATAAATCTACCTAAAATAGAACTACATTCACATTTAGACGGAAGCATTGATCCGAAACTAATTTTTGATTTAGCAAAAAATCAAGGAATCAAATTAATAACGGATCAATTTGATTCTTTTAAAAAATATGTACAAGCACCTGACACTTGTGATTCACTAAAAACATATCTCGAAAGATTTTCTATCCCTGTACAAGTCATGCAAACAAAAGACAATCTACAAAAAATAGCTTATAATTATATCTTAAACTTAAAGAATTCAAATATTAAATATGCCGAAGTTCGATTTGCACCTATTCAACACGTAAGAACAGGACTTTCGATTGATGAAGTAATCCAATCAGTACTTTCTGGATTAAAAAGCGCTACTGAAGAAACTGGTATAATCTCAAATTTGATTATTTGCGGAATGAGACATTTACCAGTTGAAAAAAACTTAGAAGTTTTTAAAATCGCATCAAAATATTTAGGTTACGGTGTTGTAGCAGTAGATTTAGCTGGCAATGAAGCTGATTTTCCACCATTAGTTCATAAAAAAGCATTTGATTATGCTCACTCAGAAGGCTTTCAAATAACAGTACATGCTGGTGAAACTGGAAGTTATGAGAATATTATTACATCCGTTAATGATTTAAATGCATCAAGAATTGGACATGGCGTCAACGCGATAAATGATGAAGAAACGATTAATCTATTACTAGAAAAGAATATCACTCTTGAAGTATGTCCAACAAGTAATATACAAACAAAAGCTTATAAAACTTATAGAGAACACCCTTTTAAAAAATTATTAGATTTAGGGGTTCGTGTAACATTAAATACTGATAATATGACTGTTTCAAATACAACTTTAAACAAAGAATATCGAATAATGAAAGAAACTTTTAATCTAGATAGATCTGATTTCTTAGAGTTATATAGAAATTCTATTGAAGCTGCTTTCGTAAAACAAGATTATAAAAATAAGTTAATTAAACTCCTCAAAAAATAAACTGTTCATTTTATAGAAGTAAAATTTATAACTACTGCTTAATAAAAAATGTCGCTAAATCTAGCGACATTTTTTATGTTAATTTTTAATATCCAATCCACCAAACATTACAAAGGCGTTAACGACTAAAGTCTTCTTATTGGATTCACTATAATAGGTATCGTTACCAATACCACCTAGTAAAGGCATACCCTTGACTTCAACATTCCATTCCTTAGGCAAAAATATTTCAGTACCACCAAATAATACAGTTACATCGATTTCAGATATATCATTTGAAGTCATTTCAGCCATCTTTAGATCAACATCACAACCACCAAATAAAGCTAAAATAGATGCCTTTTGAAAATCTTTAGAAGTATTTCTCACTTCAACACCTGAAAATATTGCTGTTGTTGAAAAATCACCTTTCTTACTTAATGCACCTGAGTCTTTGCTCTGAAGCATATTAAAGCCTATAATAATTATAATTATTGGCCAGATATAGCTGAACTTAAAAAAGTCTAAAAAACCTAAATTTTTACCAAGAAACACAATACCAATACCTAATAGAATATAATTACCACTTGACCAATTGTTATGTTCATAAAACTCTTTAATCGCCTTATAAATCAATAGTAAAGGCCAGTATCTAAAAACAATACCCCAAATATTTATTTGAAATAAATTCGTTGAATTTAATAGTAATATTAATCCAACTGCCATAATTATGATTCCTTTTTTTTGTTTACTCGTCATTAATTCATCACCTTCTAAACATTATTCAATAACATATTATTCTCATTCTGTTCATTGATCGCTAACGCTATTAACTCATCGATAAGTTCTTTATATGCAATACCTTCGTAGGCCCATAACTTGGGATACATGCTAATTTTTGTGAAACCTGGTAGCGTATTGATTTCATTCACTAATATTTCATTACCCCGAACAAAAAAATCTATCCTTGCTAATCCTTTTGCATCGAGACATATATATACCTTCTTTGCAACATCTTTTATCTTATTTATAATTTCTACATCAAGTTTGGCTGGTATTTCCAACATAGCGCCAGATTCACTAATGTATTTTGCTTCGTAAGAATAAAATTCATCTGTAGGTAATATTTCACCTGGAATGCTTACCTCTATAGTGTCATTACCTTTAACTGCACATTCAATTTCTCGACCTTCAATAAACTCTTCAACGATAATCTTTCTATCAAATCTGAATGCATTATTAACACCAGCCAAAAAGGTTTTTTTATCAATAGCTTTAGAAACACCAACTGAAGATCCTAAATTCGCTGGTTTAATAAACAAAGGCAACCCTAATTTTTTAACAGCTTCATTGAAATTTGCTTCTTCAGATGATCGGTACACAATAAAATCTGATATTTTTATACCACGATCTCTTAGCAGTCTCTTCATAATATCTTTATCCATTCCGACAGCTGAACCCGAAACACTTGAGCCTACAAAAGGAACATTAAGTAGTTTTAAAAGTCCTTGTAGGCTGCCATCTTCTCCATATGGGCCGTGTATAATTGGAAAGACAACATCTATCGCTTCAATCAACTTTTGATCTCTAATGCTGTAAAAAGAAGCTTTACTCTCCCCTGGAATAAAAGCTAACTCATTATCCAAGGCTTTTAGACTGATCAACTTTGGATTATCTACATTTAATAAAAAATTGTTTTCTTCGCATAAAAAAAATCTGCCAGTTTTATCCATTGCAATTAGTGTTAACTTATATTTATTACGATCAACTGCATTAATAATATTGTTAGCCGACTGTAAAGAAACTTCATGCTCAGCAGACTTTCCGCCAAAAATAATGCATAAATTAATTTTTTCCATTCTTCCTCCTTAATAATAACTATAACCTATTGAATAATTAAAAAATACATCATAAAGAAGTGACAAACACTTCCGCCTAGAACAAAGAAATGCCATATAAGATGATTAAATTTCAAATTTTTCCATAGGTAAAATATAGTGCCTAATGAGTATACTATTCCACCACTTACTAAAAAAATTGTTGAAATTGTATTTAAGTTAGTTAAAAGTGGTTTAATCGCAAAGATAATTAACCAACCCATTAACAAGTACATGATTGTTGAAAGCCTCTTATATTTTTTAGAAAAAAACAACTTAAACACTATCCCAAAGAAAGCTATTGTCCATACAATAACAAAAAGTGTTGTACCCAATCGCCCTTTTAAAGCAATCAATGTAATTGGTGTATATGTTCCTGCAATCAATATAAAAATAGCAGAATGATCAAAAATCTTAAAGATATCTTTTACTTTGCCCTCAGGTACACTATGGTATAGCGTCGAAGCCAAATATAAAATAACCAAACTCGAACCATATATACTATAGCTTACAACATATCTAGAATCACCATATTTTAGGCCTACATATATTAATATCACAAGTGCGGCAATTGATAAACCCAAACCAACACCATGAGAAATCGCATTTCCTATTTCCTCACCATCAAATAATTTCTTTACTTTTGTCATTCGTCACACCCCTAATCACACTATTTTTTTATTTCAAAATTCTTAAAAAGTAAATATATAACTAACAAAAATACACCTACTATTGTAAACATACTTCCAATACCAAAGGTATCAGCAACAAAACCTAAAACCGGAGAAACAACAATTAAAAGCGTTGATTTTAATTGACTATTATACGACATAACAGTTGCTCTTTCTTCTTTAGCCATATTATTTCCTGCAAACTCAACTAAATGAATTTTTCTTAAATCTTTAGAAATATAGATAAAGAAGTATATAAAAATTACTAAGATAGGAAAATCAAATCTTACGCCACCGGCTACAATAAATAAGGACAAGGCAAATATTATAAACGTAGTTTTCATAATTTTTTCTGATGAAAAATAATCATTCAATTTATAACTATACCTTGAAGCAATTACTGAACCAATTGAAAAGAAACCATATAATAATCCTAAAGTTATTTTTGTTAACTCATCGACTTCTAATGCCACGTCACCAATATGTAACAAAATAAATCCGACAACTACAGGTTGAATGTAGTCCTTAATGCCTGAATATATACTATTATACACCGAAGAATTAATGATAATCAAATTTAATCTAACATTCTTAAATATTGACTTAATCTGTTTTTTCATTAAAACAATAATTTTTTTAATAGAAAAATCCGTTTCAACCTTATGATTTAAACTCTCAGGATAAGAATTGATCAATAGAAAATCAACCACATAAGGCAATACAGAGAATAAAAATATCTGTCTATATTGGTCTAAGTTTAATATTATTATAATAGA
>Ga0102926_1000093_pt1 | contig 43910 bp, 35 predicted proteins | sample SalPonR1_A_D2_MG_FD_78173 | JGI IMG/M metagenome (GOLD analysis project Ga0102926, IMG submission 78173) | Salt pond soil microbial communities from South San Francisco under conditions of wetland restoration - Salt Pond MetaG R1_A_D2_MG | ecosystem: Environmental > Aquatic > Marine > Intertidal...
AAAGCTGATTGACATATTTTTTCAATCGGTTGACTTATCGCACTTATCCCCGGGTTCATAAAATGAAAATAAGGAACATCATCAAAACATATTAATCCTGTTTGCTTCGGAATATTAATGTTAAGGTTTCGGAGTGTTTCAAGGGTTGCGGTAGCCAGGTAATTGTTGAGGGTGAAAATACTATCAGGAAAAGGTTGCTTCTGATAAAGCTTTCTGAGTAAATTTTCTATTGCCAAAGTGTTTTTTGTATACGGAATCTCATAAACTTCAGGAGTGATATCTTTTTCGATAAGCGCTTTCTGAAATCCATCAATTCTTGCTTTAATGGTTGAAATATGTGTCGGAGTTATTGCCAGGGCTATTGGACGCTTAAATCCCTGAGTTAAGAGGTGCCTGGTTGCAATATAAGCACCTGTATTATTATCTACCGTTACAGAGGGTAAATCCGAACCCTTTACAAATCTATCGATTAATACTACGGGTAGGCCATTAAGATATAGTTCATTTAAATTACGGTTATCTTTCTGCGAAGATGAAATGATAAGACCATCAACCTGCTTTTCGGTTAAATTCCGGATAATTTTTTTCTCTTTCTCAATTTGCTCATCTGTAGAGCATGTGATGAGCGTGTAACCATTTGAATCAGCCATGTCTTCAAAAAAACGGGCTGTTTGAGCATAAAATGGGTTGGATATATCAGAAACGATTAGTCCAATAGTAAAACTCTTGCCCAGACGCAAACTACGTGCAAAATGATTTGCTTTGTAACCTAATGCGTTTGCCTTTTCAACTACCCGTTGACGGGTCTCTTTTGCTATGCCATACTCTTCCGCTTTTCCGTTCAGTACTAATGAGACTAAAGTTTTAGAAACACCTAAACTTTTGGCAATATCATCAATTGAGAGGCGATTCTTTTGCATGAGATTATATATTATAAACAAATATATAAAATTTACTAAAACGATTTAGTTTTTTGCATAAAATATAAAATGTAGTTTTTTATGAAGAAAGTAGATTGAGATTGGAAACACAAGTCATTTAAAACACCAGTAGGTAATGGGTGATATATCAGATAAAATATTCTATATCAATAGGTTTGATGCGTGAGTTTTGTCTCAGGACAATAAAAAAACGCTGCATTGGGCGTACAGCGTTTTTATGCAGATGTTTTTTGTTGTGTTTTAATTAGAAGAAGTTTTAATGTGTGCCCAATTTTCTCCTCTCTTTATTCTGGTAACCTGCATCTCACTTATTGAAAATAATTTTGCTATAACGTTTTGTTTTACCCCTTTATCTAGCATGCTTTTTAATACTTTTACATCTTCAGCTTTAAGTTTTGAGTTTCTTATTAAGCCTTTGTTTTTAATTTTATTGATCTCCTGTAATCGAGGCATAATACGTTTATAGGATTCATCTTTAGTAACCCATTTCAGATTTTTATAATAATTATTTCGTTTGTTCCAATCTAAGTGGATGGCTATATTTTGATCTGCACTATCTTTTGGAACAAATAAAAGAGCAACTAACTTATGAACTAAAAAAGTTTTTTTCTTTCCGTTGGTTTTAAAAGTAACCGTATGAAATCCTTTTGTTAATCCTGGTTTTAGGATCTTTCCTTCATTTTTATCATAACAGTAACTTTTAACACGCCCATAGTTGCTCACTTCGTATTTTTTGTCAGCAAATGGAATTACTTTCCAAACTTCGTCTTCAATTTTTCTTAAATTTCGTTCACCCATTAGAAAAAAATTATAGTTAGATTTCTTGTTTTATCTGTTGTATAATCATCAATACGCATAGTTACTTAATAGGTTTAAACGTTATGACGAATGGTTTTTTTTTGATGATTAATGGATAATAAAATCTTATGAAAATATGTATAAGATTGGGGAAATTTAAAATGGATGGATTCTGACCATTTTATACGAAGAAATTATTATAACTATTTTATCACGATTTTTTTATGTAATCAATCCCTTACAGCAGTTATTTAAAGTTTATTTGAGAGAATAATATTTATTGAATGACGGAGCGATTAAGCATATCATATTGATCCCCTGGTTTTAAAAAGAAGAATTGATGTTGGCCTTGTTTTAGTTGAATGATGGTATCTTTCTCTGCCGACCATCTCGTATTATCGTAAACGACAACATAGTGCTGTCCAATTACTCTAAACCTGTTCTTGTTGACCATAATGGCACTATTTTCATCTAAGCCGATGCCCAACAAATCAGGTTTTGCTTCCAATACTTCAAACATATCAAAATGTCTGTTCCGTGCCAGTAAGTGTTGGTCAATAGCTACATTTTTTATGAATGAAAATCCTTCTTCGTGATCGCCCATCATTATTGTATTTGTTTTGGTGTCCCCTCGTACCAGGTAAGATCCTTGTATTGTTGCTCCAGCCGATGTTCCTGCTATAATTCCGTTACGGTGTAAAACACCAAATATTTCCAGATGTGTTAAAGTGTTGAGATAAGAATCAGCAAGTCGCCATTGCCTCCCTCCCTGAATCCATACGCCTGTTGCCTTCTTTAAAGGTTCTACAAATTTGGGGCTGTTAGCTTCTTCTACTGATCGGCTATGTAAAATGCTGATTTTTTTGAATTGGAACTTTTCAAAGCGTTTTCGTAGATTGTTGAATCCGGGATCATTCGCAATACTCTCGTTGTCTCTGGCTGTAGGGATAATAACAATATCGGCACTGTCACCTCCTGCTATTTCTTTGAATATGGGAATAAATAAGCTGTCACTGGCATTGCCCCCGATAATTAAAAGTGTTCCACTTTCAGGGCCTGTTGTTTGCGAAAACGTTGAAACTACTATAAGATTTATAAATGTAAAAAGAAAGATGAATTTAATAAGGCGCATAGTTTACCTGATTTTTTAAATATTACAGTTTTGATTGGTGCGAACCAATAATTTAGTATTGTACTTCTGTTTTTTTAGCTTTTTAACAATTGAATGGTAGGTTTCTTCCTTCATCCGGGGCGTTCTTGACAAGATCCATAGATATGTTCTTTTAGGATGTCCTACTACAGCCCAGCTATAATCATCAGCAAGTTGAATAATCCAGTATTTTCCTTTAAAAGGCCAGAAAAACTGTACTTTTAATTTGGCTCCATTACTCTTTTTGACGACAAAAGCTTTTCCTTCAATTTGATTTATTTCACCTTCGGGTGTTTCCTTCCGGCAGCTATTTACCACATTAACATACCCTTTATCGGTTAAAGTATATTCGGCTGTAGTACATACACATCCTTTTTGAAATTTTTGTGGAATGGTGGCTATTTCATACCACTTGCCCATATATTGTTTTAGATCAACTTTGGGTACTGTTTGTAACGGTACGCTATTCTTATTACATGCAAATGAAAAGATTGTAAAGGCCATGATGAATAAGGCTTTTGTCTTCAACATTTTTTATGACAATTTACAAACAAATGATGTGTTTTTAAAACTTTATAAATTTTTTTTATTCCATTTCTCTTCCTGAGGTATAATTACGCCATTTTTCTATGATTCGGGTCATATCCTCGGGCAATTCTGAAGTAAACTGCATAAATTCTTTGGTTTGGGGATGGGTAAATCCCAGGGTTTTGGCATGTAATGCCTGTCGTGGTAATATTTTAAAACAATTTTGAACAAACTGTTTGTATTTTGTAAAAGTTGTTCCTTTTAAAATTTTATCTCCGCCATATTCAAAATCATTAAATAATGGGTGTCCAATATGCTTAAAATGAACTCTAATCTGGTGTGTTCTGCCGGTTTCAAGTTTACATTCTACAAGGGTAACATAGCCTAACTCTTCAATTACTTTGTAATGCGTGATAGCTTCTTTACCTTGTTCTCCGTCAGGGAATACCTGCATAACCTTCCGGTTTCGTATATTGCGACCAACATTTCCTTCAATGGTTCCTTCTTTTTCTTTAAAAGAACCCCATACTAAAGCGATGTATCTTCTTTCGGTCGTTTTATCAAAAAATTGTTTGGCCAGCTTATTCATGGCCTGTTCGGTTTTGGCAATAACCAGTAACCCTGATGTATTCTTGTCGATGCGATGCACCAGACCCGGTCTTTGATCACCCGTTTTAAACAAGGGCAAATCTTTTAAATGGTGCATTAAAGCATTAACCAATGTGCCTGAATAATGACCATACGAAGGATGAACAACCATTCCGGGCTCTTTGTTAACGATAATCAGTTGATCGTCCTCGTAAATAATATTTAACGGAATGTTTTCGGGTATCAGTTCAATTTCACGGGGTGGGTAAGCCATTACAATAGAAATAATATCCCCGGGCTTGACTTTATAGTTCGATCTTACGGCTTGGTTATTCACCAAAATATTTTCTGCCTCAGCGGCACTTTGTATCTTGCTTCTTGAAGCATTTTCAATTCGATTTACCAGAAACTTATCTATTCTAAGTGGTTTTTGTCCGGGATCAGCTTCAAATCTATAATGTTCATATAGTTCCTGGTCCTCGTTTTCATTAAATTTATCTTCTTCAACTTCTTCTTTCATATTCCTTTTCTTACTTTAACGAATAACGATGAATTTTTGGGTAGTAATTCCTGCTGCTGAATAGATCCTAATAAAATATACTCCCTGATTTAAGTGAGAAATACTGATGGGATTATCTTCAAAAAATTTATCTGAAAAAACTCTTCCATAGGAATCGAAAATAGTATACCGGTATTTATTTTGATGGTAATTATTCGATGGGAATTTGATATTTAGTTCGTTTTTTGCAGGGTTTGGGAAAATGGTAAGGTCTAATGGTTCATTAATATGTTGTGGATTAGATGTGGTAGGAAAATTAATTTGATGTCCAAACATGGGTCTTATCATTAATGTTCCTTCAAACTGTGATTGATTCCAGTTTCCGGAAAGGTTATAAAATAATTTATCATTGTTTGTTTTGTTAATATCAAATCCAACGTTAAGCATTTCGGTAGTGCTGACTTTTTGCCATCCGATATAAAATGGATTTTCCAAAATTAAGGTAGTATCTAAAATAAAACGGGTAAACTTATTCAGGCTATCCTGATCAACCGGTTTTATATCTTCCTGCCTGTAAATGACAGACCCGGGACGGTTATTGTTTTCGTTCCAAACGATGAGCGTAAAGTAATTTTGATTAGCCTGGTTTATGGTTTGATTAAAATACATTTGAATCCCTCTGAGGGTATCTTTTTTATACGTATCAAACCGCATGGCTACCATACCCAATTCACTTCCCTCCCCATAAAGCCCGTATCCATCTTCGGCTGTTCCGTCATCGAATGCATAATAATTATAAAATTTTTGATGAAAACGGGTGGTGTCGTTCCACCGATAGGGTTTGCGTGCAGTAATTGTATCGGTCACCATGTAGCTCCGTATCTCAAACAAGGCGGAATCGTTTGCCGGGGTATAAGGAAAAATATAATTAATAAATCTTTTATACTTTTCGGTGGTAAAAGGGTCGATATTTGCTCCGGTACCTCCGGTAAATTCTTCCGTCCCGGTAGAACCCATAATATCTTCAATTTCAAATTCACGACTTATATTCCAAACCTGATCGCCAATATTCCTGTATGTTATAGAGATTGAATCCTTCATCTCGTATGCACTTGCTCTGGTAAAATGGGTCCATGGAATGGATTCGTAATTTTTTAATAATGATTCCATGGGTTGTAAGAAAGAAATATCATTAATGATTGTATCATTACTATTTCTGTTTTTATCTAAATATACAAAATCGATGTGCCAATGGTCCGAATTGCCTTTTCTGCTTTCAATATCATCGTTATTGGAGGAGCTTGCGTAGTTCCTGAGTCTGAACTGAAAAGATTCTTTTAAGAATTTTTCTTCTTGTACCGGAACAATAACCTGAAAAAAATCTTTTTTCAAATCGATGAGTGTGTCACCATAATGTATTTTCTCCGTGTTATTATATGCGTAATACTCGGTAAGGATTGAATCTTTTGCATTAAAAGTAGCATGCCACGCTTTGAGCCAGGTTTGTTCTTCCGGGACATAAAATTCAAGTAAAATGGTGTCGCTGGGTTCAGGAGTATCACCCAATCCTCCGGGTTGATAATAAAAGCTGAGATAAATGCTGTTATCTCCGGGGTAATTTAAATTTATTTTTTGAGATGTTAATGTATCGGCTGCAAATTGTAAATTTTCTGCACCGGGATACACGCTTCCGTTATGGTTAATGGCATCTAACGTAACTACGCCTATGGAAACAGGATTTATTGCATAGGTTGTATTTACGAAAGCGTATCGATCGATCCATAATGATGAATCGGGAAATATGGTTGGTTTAGAGAAATCATCAATAAACGGAAGCTCGAGAATAGCCTTGGACTGTTTTCTTTGTAAAGAAATATTTTTTTGTTTGAGATGATTTTTTATGGCCGGATTGATCTCTAATGGAGCTAAGGTTTCCTGTGCATAAAGGAAAAATGGCGCCAACGATAAAATAGCGGATATGATATATTTGCGAAATGTTAACAACAAAAGATAAATTTAGTTTTCTAATAATAAAGTATCGGGTTGTGTAAATTTCAATGAATCTACACTTAGCCAAAGATCAACGGTTGAACCTAATCGTATTTGCCTGTCTTCTTTATAAACCGGATATTGTCTCCAGACTTTTGCCTGAGCAGTATCAACCGCTTCTACAACGGATGTGTCGTAAATAATGGCTCCCACATTTAATGCTGCTCTTAATAAACGATCTTTTGCTTCCATTAGTGTGTATTCAAAGAGATCTGGAAGGGTCGTTTTTTCGTTGCTTAATCCTTTCCCTAACACCAAATCTACTTTCGATCCTTTGGGGATCAGGGTTCCGGGTTTTATTTCATCTCCATTAAATCGTTGTTTTAGTACATTATTAACAGCAATATCAGGAACATGAATTAATTTTCCGATTTCTAATCCAACATTTTTTAACACTGCTTTTGCCTGTCGGTGAGAAACACCAACGATATTAGGCATTTTTACTTTTTCGGGATTGAATGCATTGAGCGTAATAAATATTCGCCTGCCTTTTTTTACATTAAAATCAGGTTCAGGGTTTTGTTCAATTACAGTACCTTTGGGCATATCATTATTATATACTGAATCGATAATTTCGATATTTAATTTGCTTTTTTCAGCTTTCTTATAGACTTCTTCTTCGGAGAGTCCTCTAAAATCGGGAACAGGTATTTTTTGTCCATGATGTGTGTAAATTCTTAAGGATAAAAAAGTTATCAAAAGCAGGCCTATCCCTATTAGTAGGGCATAAAGCAAATTTTTGAAAAATACTTTGCTTTTTAAAAATTGTAATAAAGTCATTGTTCCGGATTATTATATCAACACTAATGTTAACGTTGAGACAAATATAAAATTATGTATGCATAAACTAAAATAAATTTTATGCTAAATATATTCCTTTATTTTTTTATAGTTTGTATCTCTTTCTACGGGAATTTTTCCTGCCTGCTTGATAAGGTCTACAATTTGCTGTGATGTCATCGTCGGTTTTTGTTCCTGAGACCCTGCCATCGAGTATATTTTGGTGGAGTCATCAATGGTTCCGTCAATATCATCCACACCAAAGGAAAGCGCTATCTGAGAGACATCTTTTCCCAGCATAGGCCAATAAGCTTTAAGGTGACTGAAGTTGTCAAGAAATATTCTGGATACAGCAAAGTTTTTTAAATCTTCGAGCGTGTTAACTTCTCCAATTGATGATAATGGATTGTTAGCTTTTTTGTATTTCAGGGGAATAAAGGTATTGAAACCATTGGTTCTGTCCTGTAATTGTCTTAATTGATTTAAATGGTCAATGCGATGTTCATAATTTTCGATGTGTCCGTAAAGCATGGTTGCATTGGATGGTATCCCTAGATTGTGAGCCGTTTCGTGAATTTCTAGCCACTGTTCGGCCGTGGATTTTTCGTGGCATACCTGTTGGCGAATTTTGGGGTTGAAAATTTCTGCTCCACCTCCCGGGATACTATCTAAACCAAAATCTTTCAACTTTTTCAATCCTTCTTCCAGTCCTAAATGTGCTTTTCTGATCATAAACTCAAGCTCAACAGCAGTAAAAGCTTTGATATGTATTTTAGGAATCAATTTCTTTATTTCCTGAATCATTGTTCCGTAATAAAATAAATCACGATGTGGATGAACACCCCCTACAATATGGATTTCTGTAATATCAGAATCTTTGTAAGGTCTTATTTTCTCTAGAATATCATTCATTGAATATTCCCAACTGCCTTCCTGATTTACTTTTCGGTGGTATGAACAAAATTTACAATCGTAAATACAAATATTGGTTGGCTCGATGTGTATATTTTTATTAAAATATACCTGGTTATTATTCTTTTGCTGCTTTATAAAATCGGATAGTATTCCTAAAACACCTAAATCAAAATTGTAAAGTTCTACACCTTCTGCAATAGTGAGTCTTTCATTTAAAACAATTTTCTCAACAATAGCTTTTTGTTGGTTTGTTAAATGTTCAGATGTTTTTAGAAGATTGATCAAAACGGTTATATTTTTGGATGTAAAATTAGCCTTTTTATTTTTTGGTTAATAATAATAACAAAAAAATAAATGGTTGTTTAAATAGAAAAAGAGGTGAATTGGGGTGATTGAGTATAAAATAGAGACAATAAAAAAAGTAAAGGCAATCAATATATTTGCCTTTACTTTTATAATTTTATATGAGAAATAATGTTATTTTCTGGAATTATACTCGTCAGAAACGGTAAGTTTTTTTCTTCCTTTTCCTCTTCTTTTAGCCAGTACTCTTCTTCCATTAGCAGAAGCCATTCGGTTTCTGAATCCATGCTTATTTTTTCTCTTCCTGTTTGATGGTTGAAATGTTCTTTTCATCTCAAAATATTTTAATAATGGTTTTAATTTTTCTTTTGGAATTGCAAAAGTAATGTTTTTTTCTTTCCTGCAAAAAGAAATCTAAAATTTAATTGGAAGGTATACCATTTTTTTTGTTTCAAAAAAAGGTTCATCAAAATACCGGTTGATATTAAAAACTTTTACTGCCGGGTTAAATTTTTTAATTTCTTCCGTTAGATCACCCCCTTTGAGATAAATAATTCCATTAGGTAATTTGTTTATTGAATTTTTATTGATTTTTCCTTTTACCCAGTCGTAAAATAAGGGTAAAGAGGTTACTGCTCTACTAATGACAAAGTCATATTTTGATTTCACCTTTTCTGCTCGAATTTGTTCGGTACGGATATTTTTTAATTCAATGGCAAGGGCCACCTCATTTACAACTTTAATTTTTTTTGCAATAGAATCTACCAAATGAAAATGACATTCAGGGAAAAGTATTGCGAGGGGAATCCCGGGAAAACCACCTCCTGTGCCAATATCTATTATTTGGGTGTTCGGGGCAAAATCTATTATTTTCGCAATAGCTAATGAATGCAATACATGCCTTTCGTACAGATGATCAATGTCTTTTCTTGAAATGACATTGATTTTACTGTTCCAATACTGATAAACTTTTTGTAGTTCTTTTAGTTGAGCTGATTGTTGGTCGGTTATAGAAGGAAAATATTTTTTGATAATTTTCATCCAATACCATTATTTTATATTAGGATTACTATTTTTAAGAATATTAAACAGGAGTTCTCTTGCTCTAAACAGTTGTGCTTTAACTGTACCAATAGGTAATCCTAATTCGTTGGCAATTTCTTCGTACGAATATTCTTTAAAGTATCTTAATTCAACAAGTGTTCTGTAGCGGGGTTTTAATTTGCTTACAACATTTCTTGTTAAAGCCATGCGTTGGCTCTTTATCATATCTTCTTCCGGATCGGGAGAGTCGGACTGTAAAGGGGTGGTTATATTCTCCTGTTCGTCGGAAGAGTGATCGAGTGAAATTAAATTGGCCTTTTTCTTCCGGATAAAATCAATACAGTTATTGGTTGCTATTTTAAACAGCCATGTTGAAAAAGCATAATTAGGGGTATATTGAGCTAAATTTTTAAAGGCTTTGCCAAAGGCTTCAATGGTTAAATCTTCAGCATCACTTTTGTTATTTACCATTTTCAAAAGCATATAGTAAATGGCATCTTTATATCTTCCCAATAATTCGGCATAAGCTTTTTCATCGCCCTTAACAGCAAGCTCTACCAGCTTGTAATCATGTTTTGCTTTTTCAGATAGATTCGGATTTATCTCCATCGATTCTTCTTTGATGTAAAAATATTTGATACCACAAAAACGATATTAAACCATGGTAAAATAATATCATATATAAGCGAAGGTAATAATAAATTTTTTTCATTCAGTCTTTTCATGGTAACTTTAACAATCGTTAATTGTAAAATGCTTCTAAAAATAAATGCTATAAGTATATACAAATAGAATTGAGTAAATAAAATTAATGATAAAATAAATGAGATATAATAAAAGAAACGACTGCTTTGTTCCAGAAATAATCTCCATTGACTTCCAAACCGATATAGTTTGCCGGTTGTAGTGTGTCGTTTCTTTTGCTTAAACCAATCGGAAAATTTTGTTTCAGGTTTTGATTGTGTTTTGGCTTTGGAAGAAATCTCAACCGCTGTGTTCTTTTTATTGGCTACCTGGTTTACAAATAAGTCATCATCGCCCGATTCAAGATGATGATGTTTGGCAAAACCTTTATTGTCAAAAAACAGTCTCTTTTTATAGGCAAGATTCCGGCCTACACCCATATATGGCTTTCCTGCTATAGCATAAGCAAAGTATTGTATGGCTATAAAAAGAGTGTCGAATCGTATGAGGTTGTTTAATATAGTCTTTCTTGATTCATATCCTCCATACCCTAATACGATTGATTTTTGTCCGTAGAGATTAGATTGCATTTGGTCAATCCATTGATTACTTTCAGGTTTACAATCTGCATCGGTTAAAAGTAGAATCTCATTTTTTGCTGCTTTTATTCCTATAGTTAAAGCAAGCTTTTTATTATGGATAAACTTTTCGTCCTTTTTTATTGTGGTTATTTTCAGGTGTTTATGTGTTTTTTTTAATCGTTCCAGAACAAACTCAGATTCGTCTTCAGAACAATCATTTACAACAATAACTTCGTAATCGGGATAATTTTGGGTAAGCACTGAAGGTAAATTTTCTTCAAGATTTTTTTCTTCATTTCGTGCACAAATAATTACCGAAACCGGCTCCTTTTCTGCATTTTTATGTTTTTTATTGTTATAAAATAAAATACGTAAATAATAAAAAAGGTAAAAATAGATTTGTATTAATAAGGTAATCCCAAATATTAGTATTACAAGGTATAGAGGATGTTCAAGTAAAGAGTTTAACTCAGCCACAGTTTTTATGATTAATATTAATAAAAGATAATAGGCAATTTTATTAAAGTTTTTTTTGTTAAACAAGATTTGTAATCTTAAGAAATGAATAATTTATTCACAATTGGTTATCTTTGAACCGAAATTTAGAGGAAATGGAATTTGAAATTAATGCATTAGACAGCCATAGCAAGGCAAGGGCAGGAACTGTTGAGACAGACCACGGACAAATAAATACTCCTATTTTTATGCCGGTAGGTACAGTTGGAAGTGTTAAAGGAGTCAATCAGCGGGATTTATTGAATGATGTTAAGGCTCAAATTATTTTAGGAAATACTTATCATCTTTTCTTGCGTCCCGGGGTCGAGACTATTGAGTTAGCCGGAGGATTACATAAGTTTATCAACTGGGACAAACCCATTTTAACCGATAGTGGCGGCTATCAGGTTTTCTCTTTAGCAGAAAACCGCAAGTTAAAAGAAGATGGAGCCCACTTTAGTTCACATATTGATGGATCAAAGCATATTTTTACCCCTGAGAATGTAGTTAACATACAGCGAATTATTGGTGCAGATATTATTATGGCTTTTGATGAATGTACACCTTATCCATGCGATTATACGTATGCCAAAAATTCGATGCATTTAACTCATCGTTGGTTAGAGCGTGGAATAAAGCAGTTTGATAAGACTGAACCTTTATATGGATACAAACAAACTTATTTTCCGATCGTTCAGGGAAGTGTTTATAAAGATCTACGCATTGAATCGGCAAAAACTATCGCTTCATATGAACGTGACGGGTATGCTATTGGCGGATTGTCTGTTGGCGAACCGGTTGAGGAAATGTATGATATGATTGAAGTGGTTAATGAAATATTACCTCAGAATAAACCCCGGTATTTAATGGGGGTTGGCACTCCTGTAAATATTCTGGAAGGTATTGCCCGGGGAGTTGACATGTTTGATTGTGTTATGCCAACCCGTAACGGACGAAATGGAATGTTATTTACCAGAGAAGGAATAATAAATATAAAAAATGTAAAATGGAAAAATAATTTTTCACCCCTTGAAGAAAATGGAGCGTCTTTTGTAGATGAAAAATTCTCGAAAGCTTATCTTAGGCATTTAATTGTTTCTAAAGAAATTTTAGGAGCTCAAATTGCCAGTTTACATAATTTAAGCTTTTATTTGTGGTTGGTTACTGAAGCCAGAAACAAAATCATTGATGGTTCTTTTTCCTCGTGGAAAAAGGAAATGGTAAAAAAACTTGCAGTAAGATTATGAGATATTTGGGACTAAAAAAAATTGATATATATATTATCAAGAAGTTCCTTGGAACATACTTTTTTGCTATTCTGCTTATTATTAGTATAGCTGTTGTTTTTGATATTTCTGAGAAAATTGAAGATTTTATCGAAAAAGATGCTCCGCTTAGAGCGATTGTTTTTGATTATTATATGAACTTTATTCCCTATTTTGCCAACCTGTTTAGTTCACTGTTTACTTTTATTGCCGTAATTTTCTTTACCTCCAAAATGGCTTATAACACGGAGATTGTTGCCATATTAAGTAGTGGAGTAAGTTTTCGCCGCATGCTATATCCCTATTTTATTTCAGCCTTAATCATTGCAATGTTTTCCTATATGCTAATGGCCTATATTATTCCACCTGCTAATGCGGTTAGGCTTGACTTTACATATAAATATGTTAAGAATCCAATACGGAATACAGATAAAGATATTCATCGACAGATTGAACCGGGAGTATTTATATATATGAAAAGCTATAATACCTCAAATGATATTGGTTATAAATTTTCGATGGAACAATTTGATGAGGAGGGAAATCTTCAGTCTAAGTTAATATCAGATTATGTAAAATGGGATTCTACAAATAATAAATGGAATATACGAAATTATTACATACGCGAAATAGATGATCTAAATGAAAAAATCATTACCGGCACATCTATAGATACTGCTTTGAACATGAAACCCGAAGAGTTTAAGCGTATTGCTAATTTTATGGAGACGATGAATATCCATGAGCTCAATGACTATATTGATGAACAACGTATGCAGGGGGCTGATGTCAATAGCTTGTTGATTGATAAATATAGCCGGGTAGCCTATCCCTTTTCTACATTTATTCTTACCTTGATAGGTGTGAGTTTATCATCACGAAAGATTCGTGGAGGAATAGGTATGCACATTGGGTTTGGTTTGTTGCTGAGCTTTTCTTATATTTTGTTTATGCGTTTTTCAACCATGTTTGCTATTAGCGGAACAATGAACCCTTTATTTGCAGTTTGGCTACCGAATCTTGTTTATGCCATTATAAGCCTATTCCTTTATAGGTTGGCTCCAAAATAATCTGCCCACAAGGTAAACATATTCAAAATGATCTAAAAATATTACTAAAATTATACATTTGATTTTTAGGGTTTTGTATTAGATTAAAAGATTATTGTTGAAATTAAATTTTTTTGAATAAAATGGTTTTTGTAACGTTGTACTGAAATTTTGAAACAATCTGCTTATATCGTTTACAAGCTTATAAGCTAATAATAACTAAATGTACAAGATATGTCTTTGAAAAGAAAAATTCTTGAACTTCAAAAAAAGCGGGAAAAAGTTCTCCAGGGAGGAGGCGAGAAGGCCATTGAGAAACAGGTGGCTATGGGAAAAATGACTGCTCGCGAAAGAATTATTACCTTACTGGATGAAAACTCTTTCCACGAATATGATTTATTCGTAGAGCACGAAGCTCGCGATTTTAACATGGATAAAAAAGTCCTCCATGGTGATGGTGTAATCATTGGAACAGGAACAATTTTTGGAGCTCCGATTTGTATTTATGCACAAGATTTCACGGTTGCCGGTGGTTCACTGGGATTAATGCACGCCAGGAAAATCACTAAAATCATGGATCATGCCATGAAAATGAGAGTCCCCATCATTGGAATTAACGATTCCGGAGGTGCACGTATACAGGAAGGTGTTAATTCGTTGGCCGGATATGGGGAGATATTTTATCGTAATACAACTGCCTCAGGTGTTATTCCTCAAATATCGGTTATCCTTGGTCCTTGTGCCGGTGGAGCTGTTTATTCTCCAGCATTAACCGACTTTGTTTTTGTGGTTGATAAAATCTCAAAAATGTTTATTACAGGCCCTGAAGTAATCAAAACGGTATTGGGTGAAGAAATATCGATGGAAGATCTGGGTGGTGCCCGTGTTCATAGCGAAATAACGGGGAATGCACATTTCTATGCCGAAAGCGAAATAGAATGTTTTGATAAAATTAAGGAACTGATAACTTACATTCCATGGAATAACGGACAGAAGGCCCGTTCGTTTGAGCCTAAAGATCCAAAACCAGAATTTAAAATTGATGAAATAGTTCCTGGTAATCCAAAAGAACCTTACGATGTCAGGGATGTTATTCGTGGTATTACTGATAGTTCTGAGTTTTTTGAAATTCAGGAGATGTGGGCTAAAAATATTGTTATTGGTTTTGGTCGTGTTAACGGAGAAACCATTGGTTTTGTTTGTAACCAGCCTTTAGTGTTAGCAGGAGTGCTGGATGTGGATTCTTCGGATAAAGCCGCTCGCTTTATAAGGTATTGCGATGCATTTAATATTCCTATTGTAACTTTGGTCGATCTCCCAGGTTACCTGCCCGGAGTTGATCAGGAGCATGCCGGTGTTATTCGGCATGGAGCTAAAGTACTTTATGCATATTCCGAAGCTACAGTACCTAAAATTACAGTAATTCTTCGAAAAGCCTATGGTGGTGGATATATTGCGATGAATTCGCGGCATTTAAATGCGGACTTTGTTTTTGCATGGCCGGGGGCTGAAATTGCGGTTATGGGACCTGAAGGAGCTGCAAATATTATCTTTAGAAAAGAAATTATGTCAGCCAAGGATCCTGAGAAAATGCGAAAACAGAAAGTGAAAGAGTATAAACAGAAATTTGCTAACCCCTATGTAGCAGCTGCAAAAGGATATGTAGATTCGGTTATTGAACCCAAAGAAACCCGAAAACTGTTGCTGCATGGCATTGAAGTTTCGAAAAATAAAGTCGATAGGAAACCGATTAAGAAACATGGAATTCCTCCATTTTAAACTTTAACGTTATGGTAGCCAAATCAAAATCTGATAATAAAGAAACAGCTCCTAATGAAAAGGAAGAAACACAAAAGATGCGGTTTAAAACTTTTGTTGTCGACGGGGATAAATACCGCACGCTGTTAACAGAGAAATTTAAGAATAGAAAAAAATGGGAAGAGCCAGACGAACGAAAGATTTATTCTGAAATTCCAGGAACCGTAATTAAAATTCATGTTGAAGAAGGACAAAAAGTGAAAGCAGGTGATTTAATGATGGTGCTAGAAGCCATGAAGATGAAGAATAAAATCTTGTTTCTTTCCGACGGTGTTGTTAAAAAGATTCATATTAAAGAATCTGAAAGAATTCCAAAAGGGAAATTAATCATGGAGCTAAAATAATTTTATACGAAAAATCCGGGGTATTTTACTCCGGATTTTTTATAACCACTCAGTCCATAGAAAATAATTCCTGAAAATATTTTTCAGCGGGACTTTATTTTTAAAAATACCATATACACTTGATCCACTCCCAGACATGGAGGCATAAACGGCTCCTGCATCGTATAATTGCTCTTTAATTCTTTTGATTTCCGGATATTCATGAAAAATAATTTTTTCAAAATCGTTAATTATATTATCCTTCCAGGTTTCAACAGGTTGCTTAATGAGTTCGGTTAATTTATCCGTGGGCTTTTGTGGTTTTATCTTTTGGTAAGCAGCTGCTGTATTAACATGAATGTAAGGATAGATTAAAACAAGAAAATACCCTTTTAAATGAAGTGTTGCCGGAAATAATACATTGCCCTTTTCGATAGCATATGATGGCTTGTTTACTATAAAAAACGGACAATCACTTCCAGCTTTCCCGGCAATTTTTTGTAACTCGGTTTCCTGCAGATTTAATTCCATTAATGAATTTACCATTTTTAAGGTAAATGCAGCATCTGCAGAGCCACCTCCCAAACCCGCGCCAATCGGAATAACTTTATGAAGGTGCATGGTTACAGGCATTAATGAATAATATTCTTTCAATAGATGATAAGCTTTTAAACATATATTATTTCTTCCCTGCCCGGGGTTAACAGGCAAACCTGTTGAGGTAAAGGAAAATTTATTTTTTGATGCTTTAATTTCCAAAATGTCAGATAAACTTAGGGGATAAAAGATCGTTTCTATGTTATGAAATCCATCCGCTCGTTTTTCTGTAATATGAAGCCCTATATTAATTTTAGCATTGGGGAAATTTATCATAATATATAAAATTAAAAATTCCAGATTGATTACAAATTTAGATTATTGCTGGTAATCATCATAATAAAATTATAATTAACAATTGTTAATAACTTCCGTTAAAAAAAAGAAGAAAAGAAAAAAGAAATTACTGTGAAAAATGATTCGTGTATGCTTACCTTTGATTTCCCAAAAATAAAAAAAATATGGCCGGAAATACGAAAAAATTTTCACACTCGAAGCAAATGGCGCAAAACATTGATTATGGTAAAATGCCACCCCAGGCATTAGATCTGGAAGAAGCAGTTCTTGGGGCTGTTATGCTTGAAAAAGATGCCATTATTGCCGTTATGGATATTGTTAGTCCGGAATGTTTTTATAAAGATGCACATAAAAAAATTTTTAAGGCGGTTTTAGATTTATCACAAGATTTACAGCCTATAGATATTTTAACCGTAACCGAAGAGTTGCGAAAGAGGGATGAACTTGATGATGTGGGAGGGCCGTTTTTTCTTACCCAGTTAACCAGTAAAGTTGCGACAGCTGCACATATTGAATATCATGCCCGTATCATTGCACAAAAATATATTCAACGCGAGTTGATTCGTGTTTCGTCAGAGATACAAAGTAAAGCTTATGATGATTCCATTGATGTAAATGATTTAATTGATTTTTCCGAATCGGAACTGTTTAAGGTAGCCGAAGGGAACATTAAAAAAGAAACATCCAAAATCGGAGCAATAATTCAGGAAGCCATCAGCCAGATTGAAGAGGCCTCTAAACGTGAAGATGGATTAAGTGGGGTGCCCTCGGGATATACTAAACTGGATCGTGTAACTTCAGGATGGCAAAAATCCGATTTGGTGATTATTGCAGCACGTCCATCCATGGGTAAAACAGCTTTTGTTTTGTCGATGACCCGAAATATGGCTGTTGAACATCAGAAGGGAGTAGCTATTTTTTCGCTGGAAATGTCATCGGTGCAGTTGGTCAACCGTTTAATTGTGAGCGAAACTGAATTGTCGTCGGATAAAATTAAAAACGGAAGACTTGAACCCTATGAGTGGGAGCAGCTCGAATATAAAATTAAAAAACTGGTTGAGGCACCTATCTTTATTGATGATACACCGGCAATATCCGTTTTTGAACTACGGGCAAAATGCCGTAGATTAATGAGTCAGCAGCAGGTAGATGTTATTATTATAGATTATTTGCAGCTAATGACCGGAACATCAGAAACAAGGGGTAATCGTGAGCAGGAAGTAAGCATGATCTCCCGCTCGTTGAAAGGAATTGCCAAAGAATTAAATGTACCCATTATTGCTTTATCGCAGCTAAACCGGTCGGTTGAAATGCGGTCTGGTTCTAAACGCCCACAATTGTCAGACTTACGAGAATCAGGTGCCATTGAGCAGGATGCCGATATGGTAATGTTTATTCATCGCCCTGAAAAATATGGATTTATCGAAGATGAGGGAGGAAACTCATTACTCGGTATAGCTGAAATTATTCTGGCAAAGCATCGTAATGGTGCTTTAGCAGATATTAAGCTTAGATTTAGAGATGAATTAGCTAAATTTGAAGACCTTGAAGATGAAATGATTGGAGACTTTCCTGTTGAAAATGATATGAATGGAGGAGCTGTTACATTTGGTTCAAAAATGAACGAAGAAGATAAATCGAAAAAAGAAAATAAAGACGATATTTTTGATTTAGGGAGTAATACGAACTTTGATAATGAAGCTCCATTTTAAATTATGGAGCTTTTTCACAATATTTTTTTTAAGTCTGTTAACGAAGATATTTCATGTGTAATGTTTTCTGTGTGCTCTTTTCCGGCCGGATTAAAGTAAACCTGATCGAGTCCGAATTTTTTTGCACCAATGATATCTCCGTCTAAATCATCACCAATCATTACACTTTCTTTCTTTTTTGCATTTACTGTTTTTAAGGCATGCTCGAAAATTTTTGCATTGGGTTTTTGCGCACCTGCATTTTCTGAGGTGAAAACTTTTTTAAAATAAGGATCCAGTTGGCTGTTTTTTAGCTTGGTGAATTGAACTTCATTAAAACCGTTGGTAATGATATAAAGGCTATATTTATCTTTCAGATAGTCTAATGCTTCATAAGCCCCAGGGAAAAGTCTCTTTTTGGTTGGACTAATTTCGATATAATCCTGTCCAATTATTTTGGCCAGTTCTTCATTTTTAACTCCAAACTCTTCCAGTGTAAGGGCAAATCTTTTATAGATTAATATCGATTTTTTAATTTTACCGTCACGGTAAATTTTCCATAAACGTTCATTATGTTTCACATAAGTACAGTAAAAATTATCAAAGGTTTTAAAAATTTTATGTAACTCGTGTTTTTTATATATGTCCTGAAAAGTTTCTTTTGCATTACTTTCAAAATCCCATAACGTGCGGTCCAGATCAAAATATATATGTTTGTATTTTTTCATTATAAAATGATTGTTGAATTTTAAAAGCACAAAGGTAAAATAATTCTGCAGAAGGCAGAATGAAGAAAAATATTTTAAATTTAACAAGAAATAATAATTAAATAGCTGTTTATGATTTCTTTGATGTAAAATTTATTCCCTGAATTGATGAATTAATCTGTTGAGATGGTTTATTATCTATACCTTTACTTTAAAATTTCAGTTTAAATACGTATTTTTAATTGCTCAAAAAATTGTTTAATGCATGCGATTATGAAAAGATATACTTTAGTTTATTTACTTTCAATATGTAGTTTTTTAATTATCCTTGCATCATGTAAGAATCGGGGAGAGAAAGAAACATTTGTAAAAAAACTGGAACGAAATAAAGAGTCGATTGCTGTTGGTGTGTATAAACCTAACGAGAACGATGTCATGTATACCCGGGAAATTATTGAGGCTTTAAAAATTGATGGGGGAATTGTTGCCGTTAGTCTGGATCATGAAGATATTAAACGATCGAAGCTTGAAAACATTGATGTTTTAATTTTTCCTGAGTATAGATATGAAATTAAAATCGATGATTATTTGATGGATATTATTAAAGATTTTTCGGTTAAAAAAGGAAAAGGAATTGTTAGTCTGGGAAATGGATGCAGGATATTATCCTTAAATGATAATAATAGAGGTTTAAACTTAGTTCCGGTAAAAATAGTAGCTCCACAGCCCGGAGAAGCCCAAAATGGGATTATGAAATTTGAATTAACCGAAAAAGGGGAAAAAATATTTACGGAATTGAAAAATACGCAACATTTATTTATTGACTTTCAGAGCGGTCCAATTATTGATTTAGAAAGCAATAAAGAACAATTGATTGGTTTGGTTGGGAAAAAATCCAACAGCCCGGTTGGAATTCCTTTTTTTGTTACATTTCCCTCCGGTAAAGGGAAAATATTTATTTCTACCGCGCATCCCGAAATTACAACAGGTATGCGATGGATGATACCAAGAATGGTTCGTTGGACCATTGGCCGGGATTTAGTTTCATACGATAGCAATGTGGTACGCCCGGGGTTTTTTAAGCAGGAAGTTATTCTAGATGAAAATAACCGTAAAGAGATCGATGAATTAATTGATTTACTTACCCAGGGCAATAAAAATCAGAAAATAAAAGCCATGGATAAATTGATAAACATCTATCCATGGCTGGCTGCTGTAAAAGTTAAAGAGCTTTTATCGGATCCAAACGATAACGTACGATTGAAAGCTGCTGAATTTTTAACACACATTGAGTATACATTAGCTATTACTGATCTTGAAAAAGCGGTAAAAAAGGAACGAAAGCGCAAAATAAAAGAGAAGCTTTCAGCCCTTGAAAATGAAATGGGTAGTATGATCGAACAGCAAGTTTCAGTAAATTGATTAATTATGACTAATATTTTTGTTTTCTTAATATTGGGTATAGCCGTAGGATCCCTGGCCAGCTGGTTAATAAGTAAATTTTTTTATCAAAGTAAAACCGGCCTATCCATTGAAGAAGCAGATAAACTAAAAAATGAATTCAATAGAATCCATACCGAACTTCAGATAAAAGAAGAAAGACTTTCCCATTTCATTGGTCAGCTGGAAACTGTAAAAGCCGAAAAAGATAAAAAAGATGAAATGGTAGTTGATTTACGAGAAGCGCTTAAAGAAAAAGAATCAGATTTGAAGCATCTTCATGAACGATTGCATGAGCATAAAAAGGAAGTTGATGAACTGCAACAGCGTTTTAAAACCGAATTTAAAAATCTTGCCAATGAAATCTTAGAGGAGAAAACCGGTAAATTTACTGAGCAGAATAAAATGAACCTGGATACCATCTTAAAACCATTACATGAAAAGATAAAAGATTTTGAGAAGAAGGTCGAAGAGACACACAAAAAAGATATTGCCGACCGGGCATCGATACAAGAACGTATTAAACATTTGATTGAAACCAGTAACCAGATAAGTGACGATGCTAAGAATTTAACCAAAGCACTTAAAGGAGAATCAAAAACCCAGGGTGGTTGGGGTGAGCTAATCCTGGAAAATATCCTGGAAAGATCAGGATTGGTAAAAGACAGAGAGTATTTTGTGCAACAATCGTTTAAAGATGAAGCCGGGAACAGGTTTCAGCCCGATGTTATTGTAAGATACCCAGGTAACCGGAGTGTTGTTATCGACTCAAAAGTATCGTTAACCGCTTACGAAAGATATGTTTCTGCCAAGGATGATTTTTCGCGTGAAAAAATGCTCAATGATCATTTATTATCGGTTAAAAATCATATTAAACAGTTAAGCGAAAAAAATTACCAGAATTTATATCAGCTAAAATCACTCGATTTTGTGATGATGTTTATGCCCATAGAACCGGCATACCTTGTGGCTATCCAAAAAGATCCCGATTTGTGGAATTTTGCTTACGAAAAACGAATTTTACTGATTAGCCCTACCAACTTAATTGCAGCATTGAAAATGATTGCCAGCATGTGGTTGCAGGAATATCAAAGTCAGAATGTGATGGAAATTGCACGACAAAGTGGCGCATTATACGATAAATTTGTTGGCCTGATAGATGATTTGCAAGATATTGGCAACAAACTGGAATCTACACGTAAGGCATATGATAATGCAATGAATAAAATTTCTACCGGAAAAGGGAACCTGATTTCTCGTGCGCAAAAAATTAAAGAGCTGGGCGCTAAAACAAAAAAAGAGATTCCGCGGGAACTGCTGGATGATTAATGATAAAAAAACGCATTAAAAATGGCTGTAAAAGAAATCCTTTTACTAGGAAATCCGCTGCTAAGAGAAAAGTCCGAAGACATAACTGATTTTAATTCAGCATTAAATAAACTAGTGAATGATCTGAAAGATACATTAATAGATTTTCAGCATCGTAAAAAAATCGGTCGGGCGATAGCCGCTCCACAGACAGGTGTTATGCAAAAAGTAATTTATCTACATACAGCCAACCGTTCGTTTGCATTGATTAATCCTGAAATAATCTGGAAGAGCACTAATACTTTCGATGTTTGGGATAGTTGCTTTAGTTTTGATGTGGCCTTTTTTGTTAAAACAGTGCGCTACAAGTCTATAAAAGTGAAATTCTATGACGAACGGGGAAACAAATTCGAAGAAGTTTTTAAAGATGACTTATCTGAATTACTGCAACACGAAATTGACCACCTAACAGGTGTTCTGGCTACCGATCACCTGAAAAGCACTAAAGATATCATTATGAGAGAAGAATGGGAGAAAAGATATCAATAACTAAAATCTATTTTATTCATCTCTGCATGTTAATATCCTGATATCCAAAAGAAATACATTAACTTGGGTTAATTCAATTATTTTTTATAATATCGCCGTTTAAATATAAGATGGATGATTAGACATATTTTTTTTATTACATTTCTTTTAATTCTTAACGGGGAGTTTGTTAATCAGTATGATAACTTTTCAGTTCAAAAACAAGACCCAGTATCTGTTGATTTTTCTACCTGGAAAGAGAAATTGATTCATTCTTCTTTTATTTCAGAACCAGCCATAAATTTAGCACTAAATGGCTTTCTTGGCTTAAAGGATAGAAAACTACTTACTAATGATTCGATGATTACCATTATCGATTTTAGTCTTCCTTCCACTCAGGAAAGATTATATATTTTAGATATTAAAAATCAAAAAATAATCAAAAAAACACTGGTTGCTCATGGTATGAATACCGGAGACTTATTGGCTGAGTTTTTTTCCAATGAACCCGAATCGCTCAAAAGTAGTTTAGGATTATACATCACCCAGGAAACCTATTTTGGGAATCATGGTTACTCATTAAGAATAAAGGGTGTAAGTAAAGGCTTAAACGACAATGCTGAAGAAAGAGCTATTGTTATTCATGGTGCCGAGTATGTCAGTTATGATTTTATTGAGTCGTATGGACGCATTGGAAGAAGTTTTGGTTGTCCGGCATTGCCTATCGATGAAACCAATGAAATTATTGATCTAATTAAAGGTGGATCTTGTTTGTATATCTATCACCCATCTATGATCCCAATATCTCCATCTGATCTGGAAAAATTTGATTAATTTCTTCCTGGTCCAGATTATAAATATCATTGAAAAATTTAAGTTCGGATTGACTATCTGAAGCACAAGTGATGTATTGGATATGGATATCCATTTTTTGGGGCAAATCAATGATATGATGTTCTTTTTTACGGATCAAAGTATTGAAATCAGTTTTATTATGAGAAAAATTCTTATCGATTAAATATTGTGCCAATTGTTCCGGGTTTTCAAGTCTTATGCATCCATGCGAGTAAGTTCTGTTCCGGGTTTTAAATAAACTCTTGGCTTGTGTGTCGTGCAGATAAACGCTATATTCGTTAGGAAATAAAAATTTAACCTGCCCCAGGGCATTATACGAGCTGTTTATTTGTCTTACCCAATACTGGTTTCCCAGCGGATCTGGTTTCGACCAGTCGATGATGGAATCAGGCATCCTTTCTTCATTATTGTTAATGATAAAATATCCATTGCGCGAGAGGTAACTTGAATCTTTTCTGATTTTATAAATCATTTCTTTATGAACAATGCTTTTGGGTACGGTCCAGTATGGGTTGGCAACAACTTTTTCCAGACTACTTGAAAATACCGGGGTTGGGGTATGTGTTTTTCCTACAATTACATTAAAAACACGTTTGATCTGATTAGATTCGATAACCTGAAGTTTAAATTCGGGAATATTTACAAATAAATAACTGTTCGCGGAATGATTTAATTTTCTAAGCCTGTGTAAATTTAAACAGGCCTGATAATATTTTTGTTCCAGGAGCGATACCAGTTTCTCGTGAGTAGCATGATTTAAAATTGAGTCGTGAGGTAAAAGGTATCGATCTTGTAATTTATACAAAGCATTTGATTTTTTATTGGAGCTATTAAATGTGGGCGAATCACTTATTCCGGCATAAAAAAAACTTTTGGCTAGTACCTTATCATCGATAAATGAAGGGGTAGTATATTTTATCGATAAATTCATATCAATAAAATAGGATAGAGAATGCATTATTTTTTGATATTGTACAATTTGTGGCTGAACAGACCCAATCTTTTGTTGAAGACTTTTTTGCTCTATTGCTTCGTTTAATACATAAGGCAGGTTTTCTAAATATGCATGGTTTACTATCGAATTTGTTTTTACGATTCCTTGATTTAAGTATATTAAAGCTTTTAATGCTGAGAAAGTGGTGCTTATCTCTAGTTGAGCCAAATCAGTATACGAGTTTTTAGCATTAGGATGATGTACTTTCTGAAGCAATGATTTTATATCATTAAAAGAAAAATAATCAAAAGGGAAACCATAATACTTAGCGCTATCTAATAAATTGCAGATGATTTTGAATTGAGCATTCGTATTGAATTTTTCTATCCATGCCGGTTCAAAATTTCTTATCTGATAAAATTCTATTAACAGACGCTTTACCTTGTTATCTATACTTTGGATGGAAGCACTATCATTAGCTGCAAAATGAATATTTGCTTGTGTAGATATAAGTTCTGCCAACCGGGAATTGTTTTGAACAGGATAAGGATGATGGTAACTTACCATTAAAATTAAAAACAGAAGCAACAGTAAATTTCGAATCCATGTGAAAAGATTTTTTCTGAACCTTTTTACTTCAGGAAAATAAAAATTTAATAATTGATCTTCCGTTTTCATTTTGTAAGAGCTTTTATCTAATTGTACGGTTATTTTGTAAAAAAGAATTTTTTTTTAGATGAACTACACGTAAATTTTGATAAACATTATTTAAATGTAAATAAGATTTTTTCTTATCTGCAAGACGTTGACAGTCAGGGCTTATGCGTTAGTCTTGTGTGAGATCGGGTATTATAAGGGTATTTTATCGTTGAATCAAAAGGAGAAGAGCATCATTTGTTTTTCTACAAGTACAACAATTATTTTATCATTTTAAATGATAATGTTCTGGAAAAAATACTTCTTTTCATCCTCTATTTAAGCAATAATTAATATATTTGGTAATATTTGGTTTAATTCTGAAATCAAAAGCTATGAGGCCAAAACCATCTTATATCCTTTTTTTTCTTCTATTATTCATTTTTAATCAGTGTTCAATTTCTAACCGTGTAAAAAAAAATCCTGAAGAACTCATTCATGGTTATGTTAAATCTGGATTTGAAGAGGTGAAAGAAGCCTTTGTTGAAAATTTTACGGAACGGGAAGAGTACGGAGCAGCGTGTGCTATATATTATAAAGGAGAAAAAGTAGTAGACCTTTGGGGAGGATACAAAAATTCGATCACCAAAGAGAAGTGGGAAGAAGATACGAAAGTAATTGTTTTCTCCACAACTAAAGGATTGGCTGCATTATCGCTGGCCATTGCTCATTCTAAAGGGTGGCTTGATTATCATCAAAAGGTATCTTACTATTGGCCTGAATTTGCCCAAAACGGGAAAGAAGATATTACCGTACAACAATTACTGGCTCACGAAGCCGGATTGTGTCTTGTGGATGAAAAATTTGAAATTTCCGATTTAAAAGATTTTGATTATATAGCTGAAATCATGGCCCGTCAAAAACCTTTATGGGAGCCGGGACAGCAACACGGTTACCACTTGGCAACGATGGGTATGTATATGAACGAGTTAATGAGGCGTATTGATCCTGAACATCGATCTATCGGTCAATTTTTTGCCCAAGAGATAGCCAAACCCATGGATTTGGATTTTTATATTGGTTTGCCCGATTCTGTTCCCGATGAAGAACTGGCTTTGGTTATTATTCCTTCGGCCTGGCAGGTAATTACTACGTATGATGAAATACCTGAAAAGATGAGAAAAGACCTTCGAAAACGGAAATCTATCTTATACCAATCATTTAAAATTCCGGAAAAGTTTAACCCTAACAGTCGCACTACACTTAGTGTGGAAATGCCATCAGCCAATGGAGTTGGAGATGCCCGCTCCATTGCAAAAGTTTACAGCGAATTTGCCCTGGGAGCAAAAGATTTAGGATTGAATAGTAGTACTTTTGAATTATTAAAAGAAGAAGCTGAAGTCCCTCCGGCAGGTCCTTTTGATATTGTGATGGGACTGGATGCCTATTTTTCATTAGGTTTCCTGAAACCCGGCCCCAATTTAATGTTTGGCAGTAGCCGTAAGTCCTTCGGAACACCCGGCGCAGGTGGTTCTTTCGGTTTTGCCGATCCTGATAAAGAAATTGGATATGCTTATATCATGACCAATATGGGCGCCTATTTAGTTAACGATCCCCGCGAATTGGCTATTCGTGATGCAATGTATCGATGTGTTGAAGAAATCAGGAAACAAAACCCTGACCATCAATAAAAATTGTATGTTTAAAACCCTGAAGTCAAAATATGGAATCATTGTTTTATTTACGTTTATCCTTTATGGCAATACATTTTTTCATGATTATGCCCTGGATGATGCACTCGTTATTACTGAAAATGAATATACCTTAAGCGGTTTTAAAGGGGTTGATGATTTATTTACCGAAGCGTTCTTTAATGGCTTTTTCGATCAGAAAAACAAAAAACTGGTTGCAGGAGACAGGTACCGCCCATTATCTATGGTTACTTTTGCCATCGAGTGGCAATTGGTTATGGGTACCCCCTTTGATGGGATTAATCATTTACTGTTGGAAAGAAAAATGAATCATAAGGCTCATCCAAATTTTATTTTGCCTTCACAAAAATTATTAAAAAATTTAACGGCAACCATACATATTCAAAATAAGCAGTTAAGAAAACAACAGCAGGAATCAATGCTGGAAAATGCAAAAGCATTAAATGCTCAGGAAAAAAATATAATCCTCCGCAATTTGGAAAGGATGCACAATCGCAGGCCGGTTGTTTTATTTGTTAGTCATTTCATCAATGTATTGCTTTACGCGTTAACAGGAATCCTTTTATTTTACATCCTTACGTTAATGATCCCTCAGTATAAATCAGGAACATGGTTTTTGTCCCTGCCGTTTATTGTTACATTGCTTTTTGTTTCACACCCCATCCATACCGAAGTGGTTGCCAATATCAAAGGGCGCGATGAAATTTTATCGCTACTGGGTGCTTTTTTAGCGATGTTGTTTGCCTGGAAATACCTTCAAAAACATCATATGATCTATTTGTTTTTAAGTTTCATCGCATTTCTGACAGGATTATTTTCAAAAGAAGTTGCCGTAACTTTTTTGGCCATTATCCCATTGAGCATTTATTTTTTTAAGACCCCAAAAGTTAACCTCAGAATTTATTTTTTTACGCTTATCCCACTTATTTTAGCAACCATAATTTATTTTTATGTTCGCTACGCTGTTGTAGGCGGAATAAAGCTCGAGCCGGGGAGTGAACTGATGAACAATTCATTTTTAGGGATGAGTTTTAGCGAAAAATATGCCACCATATGTTATACTTTGTTGCTTTATTTAAAATTACTTTTTTTTCCTCATCCTCTCACATATGATTATTATCCTTACCATATCCAGGCAATGAGCTGGACAGATATATGGCCAATAATTTCGCTCGTTTTACATTTGGCTATAGGTATTTATGCTCTAGCCGGAATAAGAAAGAAAGAACCTGTTTCTTTTGGTATTTTATTTTATATCATCGCTCTGTCCCCAATGTCCAATATTTTATTTCCAATAGGAGTATTCATGAACGAACGATTTATGTTTGTTCCATCCATTGGATTTGTTTTAATAGCAGGATATTTAATCACTCAGAAATTTCCAGTCTGGATAAAAAAACAACAGATAATTGCAGGGTTATTGGTGATAATTTTTTCATTGTATGCGCTGAAAACTATCAGCCGGAATAAGGCATGGGAAGATGATTTTGCCTTATTTACTACCGATGTAAAAACATCCGTGAACAGCGCTAAAAGTAATACATCAGCCGGAGGAAAACTGATCGAAGAAGCACTGAAGCCAGGGAATAAAACAAAACGAAATATATACCTTAAACAAGCGGTAGGGTATCTGCGAAAAGCCATTGAAATTCATCCTGAATATAATGATGCATTATTGTTAATGGGTAATGCTCAATGGGAGCTGTATCATCAGCCCGACAGCCTTTTTAAATACTACCAAAGAATTTTAGAACACACTCCTAAGTATGGCCGTGTGTATGACAATCTTTTTAAATCAGAAATTAATCAGATTTTTGATGAGCCCGGGAGGGTAGATGAAAATTTAAAACTGCTTCACCAATTGGAAAAGTATCATTCTGAGAATTATCATGTAAATTATTACCTTGGGCGTTTATATGGCCGTTATAAGAATGAGCTGCAAAAGTCACTCCAATACCTGGAAAAAGCAGCGAAGATAAATCCCGGCAACATTGAAGTTTATAAAGATTTGGGGGTTGCCTATGGAATGTCCGGTAATTTCACCGAATCGGCTAAAGCATTAACTAAAGCTGTAAGGCTGGATAAAAAAGATCCGGTGTTGAGAATTAACCTGGCCATGTCATACATGAATATAAAAGAATATGGTAAAGCAAAACAGATGATGGACGAAGCTTATGCATTGGATTTTAAGCCAGAAAATGCTTCTGCACTGGTTAATCTTGGTGTTCTTTATCAAAATCTTGGCGATAAAAACAAAGCCCGGGTTTGTTTTGCCAAAGCTCAAAAATTAAACCCTGAATTGTTCCGTCAAGAATAGATAAAAGTAATAAATAGCTTCTAAACAGGTGGATTATACGATATACTTCCTTGCATTTTTTTAGGATTTGAAAAATTCTTAATTTTTTTTAATTAAAGCGAATAGATGCCACTTTTTTTTCTGATTTTTGCCGTTGAATTATTTAAAAAAAGATAGATAATGAATAGAATAGTTTTTTTTGTGCTGTGTTTTTTGTTTTCAGGTGTTGCCGGTTTTTCACAACAATTGAATAGAATTGGGAAAATTGAAGTAGAGACTATTCCCACCTTAAAGCCTTATCGCATCGATTATAACGCCCAGAAAATTTACTACGACTCATTAATCTTTGAAGGGAATACCTGGTATCCTATTGAAAATGGGTTTTTGACCACGTTAGAGTTAGTGAATAATGAAAAAGACAAAATTTTTTGTTATTCTCCGCAAGGTAAACTGAAAGCCACTATTTTATCAGACAGAGTGATTAACCTGAAGACTTCTGCAAATGGGAGAGATATTGCCTGGTTTGATGGGGAAAAAATATTAAAAATAAATCTAAACAATTTTGCTGTAGATACTTTGACGGGCTCGTTTGTATATTCGTTTATCAAAAACGGTGCGTTTATTTACTATAATCCTGATAAAGAAATGGTTTATTTCGACGGAAAGAATATCGTTTCGGATGAGTTTCCCATGCAATTTCTTGAATTTAATCATAAAATACTGGTATGTTCAGAAAAGTATCTTTTTGAACTTAAACATCAGGAACTGGTTCCCAGGTATACCTTTAATGGGACTTTTTTTGATTTAAAGATGGTTGATGAGGAGCTCTTTTTTGTTGAAAAACGCGAAAAGCGAAAAGAAACTGAGTTCAGACTTTTTAAAACAAAAGATTTTCATCGGGTACAATTGGTTGATATGTTAACCGTTGAAAATGATTAAAACCGAAGCGACAGGCAGCTTAATCCACCATCCATTTTTTGAAATTCTGATAGCTCGAGTTCAATGATTTTGTATCCTAATTTTTTAATGGCAGCTTTGGTTTTAGGAAATCCGGCAGGAACCAGAATATGATCATTGATACGTAATGCATTGGCTGCATATTCCTCATCTGGTTCTACAATTATCTGGTGATAACTGCTTAAATCTTTTGCTGAGCAAAATGATTCGTGTAGAATGATATTGTTGTCACCTAAATAATTAACGCCCGTTTTAAAATGCAGCATATTACATACCGGAAGAGTATAAACATCAAAATGGTAATTTTTTAATATATTGCTTAATTGCTTTGCACCGGCTAAATTGGTTCTGCCCGACAGACCGATGTAAAATTTATTTTCAACCTGCATAATATCACCACCTTCAAGTGTGCCGGGTTTTTCTATGTAGTGTAATTTAAGTAAAGGATTTAATGTTTTTTCTATTGCAGGGGTTTCTCCTTGCCTTGTTTTGTCTCCAGGGAGGGTAATTATACCAAAATTTGACGTAACAACTGCTGTATCTTCCACAAAACAGGAATCGGGAAAATCCGGGTCAGCTTCTAAAACAGTTAATTCTAACCCGCATTTTATCAGAGCTTCGCAATATGCCTCGTGTTGTTTTAGCGTTAAGGTATAATCAGGTTTCCCTAATGATGATGTGGTTATTCCTTTGGCAAAGGTTTTGGCCGGCTTTTTTACGATAGCTTTTGTAAACATGTTAATAACGTTTCGTGATGGACAAATATAATCTATATATACCATAATGGGGGATAATTTTAAATTAGAATTATTGATAGTCAATAATAAACCTTTTTTGTTGCTGCAGGTCAAATCATTGTTTTAATTGAAGAAGTTTTACTAAAAAATTTTTAATGATGAAAAAAATTACATTTTTATTGGTGGCTTTATTGGCTATCAATTTCTCAGGTTTTGGTCAAAAAAATTTAACTTCAGACCATAAAGATTATTACAAGTACAATTGGCGGCTTACCGATGTTTATGCCGACTGGGACGCCTGGCAAAAAGATTTGGACTATGTGCAATCCCAAATCCCCAAATATTTAGATTATAAAGGCCGGTTAGGAGAAAGTGCCGGAACTTTGCTCGAGTTTAGGAAATTTGGGGATGAAATGGCCAGAATATCCTCCAGGCTTTATATTTATGTAATGCTTAATCAGGATGTGGATGGTAAAAATCCTATGTACAAAACAAAGTTCCAGCAGTTACAAACCATGTCCATTGAGCGTAGCAGAAATACATCATGGATACCATCGGAAATGGCTAAAATCCCTCAAGAAACCATTGAAAAGTGGGTTGCTGAGAATGACGAGCTTGCTTCTTACAAACATTTGTTTGATAGCTTTTACCGGCAGTTAGAGCATATTCTCGACGAAGAAACACAGCAGATTTTAACCTATTACAGCAGGGCATTAAATGCAACCTCTGATGCTTACAGTTCACTTTCCAAAGCCGATATGGAGTATCATAAAATAATGCTTTCTGATGGAGAAGAAATTACCGCTAGTCCTGCTGTGGCAGCAAAGATTTATAATAGTAACCCTAATCAGGAAGATCGAATAGCAGTTACTAAAGCAAGGGTTGATGTGTATGCCAAGAATAAAAATACCTTTGCCGATCTTTGGATGGGCATTGCCCAAAACCGATGGGCCAGTGCACAATTAAGAGGTTATGAATCGTGTCTTGAATCGGTATTACAACCCAATAAAATTCCTGTTGATGTTTACAAAAATCTTATTAACGTAGCCAGCAGCAATGCCGATGCTTTATTAAAATATCGCCAGTTACGAAAAAAAGCACTTAATATAAACAAATATTATACCTCTGATGAATCATTCCCTTTGGTTGATTTTAATAAGGAGTATCCCTGGGACGAAGCAGTTGATATGGTTCAGGTATGTTTAGAGCCAATGGGCAAAGAGTATAATGAGCTTTTACGCACAGCAACCAAAGAAGGATGGATTGATGTTTATGAAAAACCCGGAAAACAAACCGGTGCATATAACATGCCTTTATATGATGTGCATCCTTATATTTTAATGAACTGGGCCGGCACCCGTGATAATGTTTATACCCTGTCACACGAATTAGGACATGCTATTCATGGAATGTTAAGCAGTAAATATCAACCCTATGCTTATGGTCGTTCAGCATCAATGGTTGCCGAGGTGGCCTCCATTTTTAACGAACACATGTTGTTAGACTATATGATTAAAGAAGCCAAAGACCCCAACGAAAAAGTAGCCCTTTTGGTGCAGGCCATCGATAATATTTCGGGCACATTTTACCGGCAGTCGCAGTTTGCCGAGTTTGAGTATACGTTGTATAGCAAGGTAGAAAATAACGAACCTTTAAATGCCGAAATTATTGGGGATATTTATGAGCAAATTTCGAAAAAATACAACGGCGATATCATGCAAACGGTAGAAAATGATAAGTATAGCTGGCCCAGAGTTTTCCATTTTTTCGATTTGTATTATTATGTTTATAATTATGCGGTTTCTTACTCTGCTTCCAGCAGTTTGTTTAATCAGATAGCACAGGCTGATAGTAAAAAGCAGGCAAAAATTGCGCAGGAAAAGTATCTGAACCTGTTAAAATCCGGCAGCAACGACTATCCAATCGAATTACTAAAAAATGCAGGGGTTGATTTAACCACTAAAGAACCTTTTGTAGCTGTGGTAGACCGTATGAATGAATTGGTTGATCAATTAGAAGATGCATTAAAAGAAGCAGATAAAATTTAATGTGAAATTCTTTATCCAATATCAGAATTAATCAAATTAGATTTAATTATTGATTTGGGATTCACGAGAGGCTGTCTAAAAAAGGCAGCCTCTTTAGTGTTTGTAAAGCGTTACATTAAACAATAACTTAACTGATAAATCCTTCTCGTAAAAGGTTGTTGTGTAGTAATTATAAGTGAATAAAATCTTTTAAGTTGTTGGTTAAAATTTCTTTTAGTTCGTTATCATTATCCTCAGGTGTTTCTGTAAATAACATGCCAAAAATTGGGTATTTTGCAATATCTGTCTTTCTGCATTCAATTACGTTGTTTAATTTTTTAATTAATGAATCGTAATCAAAATATTTAATGTCCTTAGCATGAATATCTTTTGGCTTATCTAAGATGATAACGCTGTAAATCTTTCCCTCTTTATCGGCTAAAATATTTTTCCATATGGGCTTTTTCTGTTCAATAAAATATTCGTACGGATTAATGCCATAGGCATAATATACAATGTCGGTTGTGCACCAGCCGGCAAATCGCATGGGGTTAATCTCTATAGGAATCAGTTGATTATTATCAATTCTGACTTCAATGTGTAAAGGAAAACTTTTTATATGTAAAATATCGCCTAACTTTTTAAGGAATGCCGTAATTCGCTGCAAATTTTCTTCAATAATCTTTTTGGAAGTGATATACAGCCGGTCGCTAACATCCTTGGATGATGAAAATTTATGCTCCAGAATATTAATAACAACAGGTTCACCTTCTTTATCATAATATGCATCAACGGCATATTCAGTACCCTGTATAAATTCTTCGATGATATAATTAGTAGGTGAAATAACCTCTTTAGGAAAAAGATTCCCGTTTGATTCTGTGTTTTCTTTTATCTCTTTTACCGCCTCTTGCCAGTTATCATCATTATAGATTGTATATACACCAATGCTTAAAAAACCATATTTTGGTTTAATGATAAAGGGTTTTTTGAATTGGGATATATCCATTGAATCAATATCATCAATATTGATTTCCATGAACTGAAAATCCGGGAATATCGAGCGAATTAATTCCCTGAACCGGTATTTATTTTTGAAAATATCGATATATTCTACAATGTCTGAAGAAGTTAAGTTTTCTACTATCCATTCGATACTGTTTTCGGAGTTGGTATATAAAAGTTTTTTATCACGATAGTTCATGATACTTTCTTCATCATTTCTTAAGACAACATCTTCTGAAAATCCTAATTCAGAGGATATATCATTTAAAACGACATCATAATTTTTCTTCTCAATCGTATTTCTTAATAGGTTGGATACATACGGGTTTTCTAAAATAAACATTTTATGCTTTTTTGTTAATAATTTATTGGATAAAGGCAAAAACGAATTGAATAATATATTTTGTCTTTAGAGTTGGTTAGAATAGGAAGGAGTGAAAAAGTTTAATTGATTTTTTTATTTTCCTTTGAAATCTATAGGAGATGTCAAATTTTTTTGTAATGCAATCATCAAAATAGAACCTTCGCGTAGCATTGTTATTAAATGTAATGGGTGAGAATAAATGGTTTAATTCTCACTTTCTTTATTCTCTACCAGTAAATAAAGTTCTTTATCGGGCAGGTAAAGGTAACCTTGCTCGTAACAAAAATGGTAAATATCGCCTTTTTTGGTAGTATAGGTATGTGTGTGATAGGTAAGATTAAAACCACTGGTCAGTAAAGTTTCTTTATTTACGATGGTTTTACCCGATTGTTTGTTTAAATCTTTTAAAATGCGACGGTTTTTGCGTAAAATGTTGTTAATATTTCGGACCGTGTTGCTTGCATCGCTGTTTAACCGGTTGTTATAAGTATTTCTGCATTGATCGGAACAAAATTTTTTATCGGCGCGGCCAATTATTTTTTCGCCACATTCAGGACATTTTCGGGTAGAATTTTCTTCCATTCTTTTAAATTTTCAGGTTCTGATAATCAAATGTAAAATAAATTACAATCAATTACAAACGACAGCAAACGAATTTTAACCGACTATACCCATTTAATAACCGAATCGTATATGAGTAGTGCTTTTTCTTTGTATCAGAAATTTTTTGTTAAACCATTTAAAAATTTAAAATCATGGAAAAAACAATGAACAAAGTAGAAATTCAGGGATTTTTAGGCCGCGATGCCGAAGAAAAATCATTTGAAAGTGGTCGTACACTAGTAAGCATGAGTATTGCTACCAACGAAAGTTACAAAAACAAAAAGGATGAGTGGGTGAACAATACCACCTGGCATAATGTGGTTTACTGGAAAAATAAAAAGGAGGAGGATTTGAGCTTTTTAAAAAAGGGTGAATTGGTATCCGTTTCGGGTAAATTAAACAACCGGCAATATACCGATAAAAATGGTGATGATAAATACATTACCGAAATTGTTGCCTTTAAATTGGAGCCTGGTAAGGTAGAAGCTTAAGTTATTTGGCTTTACAAAAAGGGATTGCAAATCAAGTAATCCCTTTTTTTAGGATGATTCGATCCAAGCCTTAAAATCTGTTATTTATATTTATGGAATTTCAATGGCCGGGATTTTATGATTGATAATAAAATGATGGCACGAACCATGCAGGGAAAAGGTTAGTTAGTAGAGCTTCATCCAAAGTAATTTATTTAGAGCTAATAATGTATTTTTATATGATGTGATTCAGTGTTTTTCTCTGAATAGCAGGCAATAAGGAGAATAATTTTTCTTATCTAAAATGATTCTTGTTTTTTATCCGTTGATATTTGCTGTCTATCGATATTTTTTTTTAACTAACTCATTCCTTTCTATATTGCCTCTCATTTAACACTCAAAAAAACCTTAAATCTTCTGTAAAATGAAAAAACATTTACTATGTATTGTTTTTGGCTTGAGTTTTATACTCATTGCTTTTAATGCAAACAGCCAGGAATGGAAAATGCTGGATGAAAGTAAGTCATCCATAGAATCGGAAGTAAAGCTGTTAAATTCAAATGAAAGTCACATTACTTTAAAGGTTGAGTTTAATGCTTATGCTTTATCTAAACTATCAACAAGTAAGGGAACTGCAAATTTATTGCAAATTCCCGATTGTGAACGCACCAAAGTAAAAGGGGCACCTGACTTACCTAAAATTACTCAGTCGGTTGTTATTCCGGATCATACCGATATGAAGGTTAATCTTAGCAAAAGTAAGTATGTCGAATTAGATGGAATTGATATAGTCCCTTCTAAAGGTGTTTTGTCAAGAGAAATTGATCCCTCAACCGTTCCGTATGAATATGGAGAGGTTTATTCAAAAGATGTTTTTTATCCATCAGATATTGTTAAGGGTAATGATCCTTATATTATTCGAAACGTTAGGGGTAAAAGTGTAACTGTTTATCCGGTACAATACAATCCGGTTACAAAAAAAGTAAGGATTTATACCCGTCTGGTAATTGACATGGTTCCGTCAGGAACAAAAGGAGTAAATGCTTTGCAAAAGAATGCTAACGTTAAAAATGATGATGTTTTTGAGAATGTGTTATCCAACCATTTTCTTAACTATAAACCTTCGACATCGAAACTAAGCGAGAATACTAAAAAAATGTTAATTGTTTCGTATAGTAGTTTCATGTCTGCGATGGAAGAGTTTAAAGCCTGGAAAGAATCTATTGGATATACCGTTGATTTGATTAACTACTCTGATATAGGAAGTTCTTCAGCTTTAAAGAATTATGTTCAGAATCAATATGATCAGAATGGAACAGGATATTTATTATTAGTAGGAGACCATGCACAAGTTCCTTCTTCATCAACCAGTGCTGGGTATTCTGATAATAATTATGGCTATACCTCAGGATCCGATCACTATCTGGATATTTTTGTAGGGCGATTTTCTGCTGAAAATTCAACGCAGCTCCAAACCCAAATTGACCGTACCATTTATTACGAAAGTCAGGTTAACTCATCAGATACCTGGTTTAAAAATGGCGTTGGTATCGCTTCGAACGAAGGCACCGGTGGTGGCGGAGATGACAATGAAAGCGATGAGCAACACATGAATAATATTGAATATGATCTCGAAGGATACGGATATACTATGGACCGTATTTATCAAGACGGAGGTAGTGCTTCTCAACTTTCCTCTGCCTTAAATAATGGACGAGGAATTATTAATTACGTTGGACATGGAAGCAACACTTCCTGGTCATCTATGTATTATTCACAGACTGATGTTAATAATCTTTCCAACGACCATAAACTACCCTTTGTTATCTCTGTTGCTTGTGTAGTGGGGAATTTTACCGGAATGACCTGTTTCTCTGAAACATGGTTGCGGGCAACAAATAACGGACAGCCAACAGGAGCCGTTGCATTTTGTGGTTCAACGATTAACCAGTCGTGGGCTTCACCAATGTGTGCTCAGGATAAGATGAATGACTTATTGGTTGCCAATAGTTATATTAACTATGGAGGCATGTTTGTAAACGGGATGTTTCAAATGATTGACGAATATGGCAGCGATGGAGAAAACATGGCCGATACCTGGACTGTTTTTGGAGATCCATCCGTTCAAATGAGAACACCCGGCCATCCTGAAGGCCCTGAAGGAGAATCACCGAACCCTCCGGTAGCTGACTTTACAGCTTCAACAACAATAGTTTCTGAAGGAGAGTCGGTTTCCTTTACAAGCACTTCAATCAATAATCCTTCTGAATATTACTGGGAATTTGAAGGGGGAACTCCTTCTACCAGCAACTCTTCAAGTCCTACAGTAACATATAATACTATTGGCAGCTTTGATGTTACGTTAACAGTTTCTAATAGTGCCGGACAAGACGCTGAAACTAAATATAACTATATTACCGTTGAAGAATATGTTCCTAGCTATTGTTCCAGTGCAGGTCAGGATTACAGCTATGAATGGATCGCTGGAGTAGAAGTAGGTTCGTTCAGTAACTCTTCATCTGCTGCCGGGTATACCGACTTTACCAGCAAAACGGTTGAGCTACAGGCGGGAAATGATTATGCCGTTTCTCTTACTCCCGGATTTGCCAGTTCAACGTATAACGAATACTGGAAAATCTGGATTGATTATAACAATGATAAAGAATTTACATCTGATGAGTTAGCTTTTGATGCCGGAGCATTAAGTAAAACATCCGTTACGGGTACAATGACTATCCCCTCAGGAGTAGGTCAGGTTACAACCCGCATGCGGGTTTCTATGAAATATAACGCGGCGCAAACAGCTTGTGAATCTTTTGATTATGGTGAAGTAGAAGACTATACAGTAATTATTACAGAACCTGGAGATGATACGCAAGCACCCACTGAACCTGTAAATCTATCCGCATCGAATATCACAGAAACCTCTTTCACCTTAAGCTGGAACGCTTCAACAGATAATATTGGGGTTGTCGGATATGATGTTTATCAAGATGGTAGTATAGTAAGCACCGTTACAGAAACATCGGCAAATATTTCCGGATTAACTGCCGGTACAACCTTCAGCTACTATGTAAAAGCGAAAGATGCTGCCGGCAATGTTTCTGCTGCAAGCAGTACCTTGCAGGTTACCACGGATGAACCTGCAGATACCGAGGCACCTACAGCTCCATCCAACTTATCCTCATCGAATACTACCGAGAATTCAGTGGCTCTAAGCTGGACTTCTTCTACCGACAATGTGGGCGTTACCGGTTATGATATCTATAGAAATGGTTCATATCTTGCCAATACATCATCAACCAGTTATACGGTTACCGGATTAAGTGCATCTACTTCCTACGAATTTTATGTAAAAGCGAAAGATGCTGCCGGCAATGTTTCTGTTGCAAGTAATACAATTTCAGTTACCACTGATGATGTAGTAGCAGAATATTGTGAATCAAAAGGAAATAATTCATCGTACGAATGGATTGCCGAAGTAACTATCGGAACTTACAGTAACTCTTCCGGAGCTTCAGGATATACCGATTTTACCAGTGAAATGATTACCCTTGAAGCAGGTAGTTCGGTGAATATTTCACTGGCTCCAGGATTTGGTGGTTCAACGTACAACGAATACTGGAAAATCTGGATTGATTATAACGGCGACAAAGAATTTACCAGTGATGAGTTAGTATTTGATGCCGGTTCGCTTAGTAAAACAACGGTAAACGGAACCATCAATGTTCCTTTAAGCGCAAATGGAACAACACGCCTAAGAGTTTCGATGAAATATAACGGAGCCCAAACAGCATGCGAAACATTCAGTTATGGAGAAGTAGAAGATTATACCGTAAGCTTCGAAGAATCAGTACCTGATACTGAAGCTCCAACTGCTCCTACAGGACTAACATCTTCTAACATAACCAATAGCTCGTTTACGCTAAGCTGGAATGCTTCCAGCGATAATGTCGGCGTAACAGTATATGATATTTACCAAAATGATGCTTATTATACTTCATCCAGCGGAACGTCATACATCGTAACAGGCTTAAGTGCAGCAACAACTTATTCATGCTATGTTAAAGCTAAGGATGCTGCCGGTAATGTTTCTGCAGCAAGCAGTACATTAAATGTTACAACCGTTGATGAGCAGTTAACCTACTGTACTTCGAAAGGAAACAATTCATCGTATGAGTGGATTGACCTGGTAGAGCTGAATGAAATGAGTAATGCAACAGGCAATAACGGTGGTTATGCTGATTTTACTAACTTAACAGCCACTGTTTCACGTAGTGCAGAGCAAACGATTTATGTAAGTTGCGGATTTAGCGGAAGCAGCTACACCGAATACTGGCATGTATGGATCGACTGGGACCACAGTGGAACATTTGATGCAGACGAAAGAATGGTATATGGTTCATCAAGCAGTGCGGATAAGTTAAGTGCAACATTTACCGTTCCGTCGGATGCTCAACTGGGATCTACACGAATGCGTATTACCATGAAGTATAATGCTGCAGCAACAGCCTGTGAAACATTTAGCTATGGTGAGGTGGAAGATTATACCATTAATGTTACAGATGCAGGTTCGTATGCTGTGAATGCTCGTGAAGAGGCTGAAATCCTTGGTTTTGAAGCTCCAACAACAGTTGTTTTATACCCTGTTCCGGCTTCTGATTATTTGAATGTTTCTATAGAAAATGGAACAAGAGTAGGTAAAGTAAGTATTTATAATGCTACAGGTTCATTAATGAAGATTGAGGAAATTCAAGGAAATCATAAGGAAATTGATATCTCTGAATTACCTGCTGGTTCTTACATCATTTCTGTTGAAGATGAAAAAGAACCAATAACCAAACAGTTTGTTAAACAATAAATTTAATGATCCCTATGAAAAAAGCTGTCTCAATAAAGGGACAGCTTTTTTAGTTAAATACATCGTGCAAAAGCAAACCCTATTAAATGAAACATGATTTAATCATTGTTTGATTAGAAAAAATAAATATTTATAAACATAGTTGATATTCAAATTATTATTCTAACTTTGCGCCCTTATATTAACGAAATTGTGTTTTTAGGCTTCTGACCTGCTTTTGGCGAGTTGATTGGGATCCAAAGGCACGGGAGGAAAAAATAAATGTCAAAATTTAATGATTTAGGATTCTCTAATGATATCCTAAAAGGAATTAATGATTTGGGTTTTGTAGAAGCAATGCCCGTTCAGAATGAAGTAATACCTGTTTTACTCGAAACCAACCGCGATATTGTTGCCCTGGCACAAACCGGAACAGGAAAAACAGCAGCATTCGGACTTCCGATTGTTCAACAAATAAACATTCAGGAAAAACATCCACAAGCCCTGATTCTATCCCCAACGCGGGAACTATGTGTTCAGATAGCTAAAGATATCATGGCTTATTCGAAATATATAGATGGTTTAAAAGTACTGCCTGTATACGGAGGAGCAAGTATAGATACTCAAATACGGGGATTGAAAATGGGTGCACATGTTATTGTAGCAACACCGGGACGAATGTTAGATTTGATTCGACGCAAAAAAGCTGATATCACAAAAGTAAAAACGGTTGTCTTAGACGAATCAGATGAAATGCTGAATATGGGGTTTCGTGATGATTTAAATGATATCCTTGAATCAGTACCTAAAGAACGTCGTACCTTACTTTTTTCAGCGACTATGCCCAAAGAGGTGGCTGCGATAGCTAAAAATTATATGTCCAAACCCCAGGAGATTACCATTGGTAAGAGAAATGCAGGGGCCGAAAATGTAAAACATATTTACTACCTGGTGCACGCTCGAGACAGGTATCTGGCGCTAAAGCGAATTGCTGACATGAATCCGGATATCTATGCCATTATTTTTTGCCGTACGCGTATGGAGACCAAAGAGGTGGCTGAAAAGTTAATCAAAGACGGATATAATGCTGACGCTTTGCATGGCGATCTTTCCCAGGCACAGCGAGACCATGTAATGAACCGTTTCCGGTTAAAAAACCTTCAAATGTTGGTAGCTACTGATGTGGCAGCTCGCGGATTAGATGTAAACGATCTTACGCATGTTATTAATTATAACCTGCCCGATGATATTGAAGCATATACCCACCGTAGCGGCAGAACAGGAAGAGCAGGAAAAGCAGGAATATCTGTTGCAATTGTTCATCTAAGAGAAAAATACCGAATCAAAGAAATTGAGAAGAAAATCAATAAAAAATTCGAGCAATTACAGGTCCCAAAAGGAGATGAGATCTGTAAAAAACAACTGTTTCATTTGATTGATAAGATGGAGCATGTAGATGTGAAGAACGAACAAATTGATGATCTTTTACCGGAAGTATACAAAAAGCTACAGTGGCTGGATAAAGAAGAGTTAATTAAACGATTTGTTTCGTTGGAATTTAACCGTTTTCTTGCTTATTACAAAAATACCCCGGATTTGAATGTGCCTGATGAATCTGGAGCTGAGGGGAAAAATAAAAGAAAAAATAAACGAAGCGGAGGGAACAAAAACTATCAACGCCTTTTTATTAATGTTGGTAATAATAACAAACTTAATCCTCAACGTTTAATGGGATTGGTTAATGAATCTACACGAGAACGAAATATCCCGGTAGGAAAAATAGATATCCTGAAATCGTTCTCATTTTTTGAAATAGATGAATCGTATACCGATAAAGTACTTAAAGGTTTAAATTCTTCGGTTTTTGAGGGTGTCCGGGTAAGTTCTGAAATTGCTAAGGAGAAGCCTGCCGGAGCGGGAAGAGAAATGAGACGTGATGATAAGAATATTTCAAAAAATAAAAAGTACGGAAAGAATCCGAGTGCCAAAAGAAGATCAAGAAAGAGATAGTTTGTAAAAATTTATAAACTTTTTTATCAGATAAAGATCATTCGAGATGAGCAAAATAAAAAATATTGCATTGGTAGCACATGACAACCGGAAGCAGGATTTAATAGATTGGATAGAACTGAATCATGAGAAGCTTTTAAAATGTCAACTTACTTGTACCGGTACAACAGGGAAACTCGTTGAAGAGACTCTGTTAAAACACAATAAAAAGGTAGAAACAATTCACATCAGGAAGTTAAAATCCGGACCACTGGGTGGTGACCAGCAGTTGGGCGCTTTAATCAGTGAAGGGGAAATTGATTTGCTTATATTTTTGTGGGATCCGATGCAGCCTCAGCCTCACGATGTGGATGTTAAAGCATTGCTTCGAATTGGTGTTTTGTATAATGTGCCAACGGCCAACAACCGGTCAACAGCCGATTTTTTGATATCCTCGGAATTGTTTGAAAGTGACTATAAACCGGAGGTTAAAGATTACTCTTCCTATATCCACCGTAAAATTGAGGGTGATAAGTAGGTCTTTTAGTGAGCTTAAAAAGATGTATCCTTTTGCCAGGTAAAAATAAACAGTACTGTTGAGGTTATCGTTTATGATAACTGGATAATCCTTCAATCACAATAACAATTTCTCCCTTTACGGTCGACTGACTGTAATAATCGATAAGCTCTTTTATGGTACCACGGATATTTTCTTCGTGAATTTTAGTTAATTCACGCGAAACACTTGCTTTTCGGTCTTCACCCATAAATTCAGCAAACTGGGTTAGCGTTTTTACTAACCGGTAGGGCGATTCATAAAAAACCATGGTTTTGGGCTCTTCGGCCAGTTCCTTTAGTCTTTTTTGTCTCCCTTTTTTCTGGGGTAAAAAACCTTCGAAAGAAAAGCGGTCGTTAGGTAAAATTGAATTGATTAAAGCCGGAATAAAGGCCGTGGCACCGGGGAGTGTTTCTACATCAAGACCTTCTTCAATACAAGCACGGGCAATTAAAAATCCGGGATCAGAAATTCCGGGTGTCCCTGCATCTGAAACTAACGCAAAGGTCTGACCTGATTTTATGCGTTGAATAATTTCAGGTAAAGCCTTATGTTCATTAAATTTATGATGCGAAAGCACCGGCTTATCAATCTGAAAATGTTTTAAAAGAATACTCGTCTTGCGCGTATCTTCGGCTAAAATGATATCCACAGTCTTTAATACCTCTAATGCTCTTAAGGTAATATCTTCAAGGTTACCAATGGGTGTTGGTACTAAATAGAGTTTACTCATAACTTATTGTGCTGTAAATTTTCGTTTGACCAACTCTTTTAATCGCTCATAATTTTGATTTTCTTCATCCCAGTCGAAATTTTCGTTTAAAAAGCCTATTGCATTCTCATAGGTGTCAAAATTATTCAAAATTTGAATCGTCTCCAGGTATTGCTCTTTATCACCCTTAAATAATTCGCGTATAAAGATAAATTTGTCATTTAAACTTATGGCCGAAGCAATATCTTGTATTGGTTTTGACTGCATTTTGGAAGAAACATCTTTTTTCGACGTTTTTTGGGCCATATTATCATGAATAAATTTTTTGGATTGATATTTGTCGGCTACAATAGGAGAACCCTCCTGTTGTTTTTCTTTTCTTTTCGGAGATGTTTTTATTTCTTCTTCTATGGTTGATTCTTCTGTTTTATTGGTTTTTTTATCTTCCGGTAAATCTTTGGGTGGCTCTTCTATAACGAACTCATGTTTTTCTATGGGTGCTGTTTTTCTTTTTTCATTAAAAGGGATGGTTTCGTGTTTTTCTTCTGGTAAAGATTTTTTTTCAGTTTCTTTATTTTGATATTCAGGTTTATAGGTAGTCTGTGGATGAATCGTTAATAATAAATCATAAAGATTTCTTACTTTTGAAAGTGCAAGATCAATATCAAGCGGATGGATTTGTTCTTCATGTTCGAGCCTGTTTGCTATAGCATATAAGTCTTGAATGTCTTTTAATAATGTATTTATTTTTTTTTGTTGATTCATAATGTACGCATTAAAAGTATTTTGCAAAATTAACGATAAAAGTTTAGAATTGTTATACGATGTTTTTCGAAGGT
>Ga0102926_1000097_pt1 | contig 43083 bp, 38 predicted proteins | sample SalPonR1_A_D2_MG_FD_78173 | JGI IMG/M metagenome (GOLD analysis project Ga0102926, IMG submission 78173) | Salt pond soil microbial communities from South San Francisco under conditions of wetland restoration - Salt Pond MetaG R1_A_D2_MG | ecosystem: Environmental > Aquatic > Marine > Intertidal...
AAGACCACTGGTAAAACGCAAGGATCCAAGTAACAAGCTGAATCCAAAAGAGCGTCAGGAGATTATAGATATTGCAAACTCTCACGAATTTAAAAATATGCCACCAAGCCAAATAGTTCCTGCACTAGCTGACGCAGGCAAATACATCGCTTCTGAATCAACAATGTACAGAGTACTGAAAGAGCGTGATATGCAAAAGCATCGTGGAAACTCTAGAAAACCAGTGAAGCGCCCTATTTCAACACACTGTGCGGATGGACCCAATCAAGTATGGATGTGGGACATCACTTACTTAAGCGCAGGAGTAAAAGGATTGTACTTCTATCTCTATCTCATCATCGACCTCTTTAGCAGAAAAATCGTAGGGTGGGAAGTTTGGGAAAAAGAAAGCGCGGAATATGCCAGTATCGTCGTGCGTAAAGCGATGATGTCGGAAAAGCGAACGCACAGCAACACGCCTCTCGTATTGCATTCAGACAATGGCAGCCCAATGAAGGGCGCATCCCTATTGGAAACACTCTATCAGCTTGGCGTTGTGCATTCACATTCCAGGCCGAGAGTCAGCAATGACAATGCGTATGCAGAATCTATATTCAAAACACTTAAATACAGACCTAAATATCCTTACAAAGGCTTTGAAAACATTGAAGCCGCTAGGATATGGGTAAATGAATTTGCCAAATGGTACAACATTCATCACCACCACAGCGGATTGAATTTCCTAACGCCAAATCAGCGGCATGATGGACGAGGACAAGAGGTCCTCATGAACCGTACTGCAGTCTACGAAGCAGCAAGAGCCAAAAATCCAGAACGATGGACTAAGGAAATCAGAACCTGGTCACTTGAAGACTGTGTTTGGCTGAACCCGGAAAAAGATGATGCATCAACTAAAATAGATCAAAAATCAATATCGTAATCGGTCGGTTGTAACTACATGTTTTATGACAACTTACTTGACAAACACCGCTGCGGAAGCCATGATATTTACATAACATCTAGCAGAATCATAGTTGATTCTGCTTTTTTAATATTGACAACATCGAATATCGATGTTACGATGTGGGAGTGTTATATCGATATTCGATGTTAAGCGGGGTGATCTAATGGCTAGAGAAAAGTATCAAACCTTGACAGAGCAAATGTTTTATATTCTTATTTGTTTAAAAAAGGAGAGTTGCGGTGTTGATATTATGAAAAAGGTAGAAGAACTTACGGATGGAAGAGTCGTTATCGGTCCGGGGACTCTATACAGTTTGTTGGATAAATTCGTTAAAGAAAAAATTATTTTAGAAACTAAAATAGAAAATCGAAAGAAAAACTATGTCATAACAAGCCTTGGAATAGAAATGCTTGAAAAGGAATATTTTAGAGTAACAAAACTAAAAAATGATTATGAAATATTGGTAATGGGTGGTGAAAACAGTGAAAGAAACAGCTAAAAGGATAATGAAATTTAGCTTTGATCGTTATGAAGAGACGGAAAGAAAGTTGGAGAAATTGGCTGAAAAGGGTCTGTTTCTTAAGGAGTGTGGATCTTTTTTATGGACGTTTGAAAAAGGAGCACCCAAGAAATTGAAATACGCTGTAACATTTTTTTCTGAAGGGTCGGTGTTTAATCCCGGCATTACCGACAACCAGCAAACATATTTCGATTATGCAAAGGCCGCCGGTTGGAATTTTGTGACCGGGTTTAACCAAATGCAAATATTTTCTAGCGAAGATGATAATCCGATACCATTTGAGACAGATGAAAAAGAAAAACTTGATAATATAAAAAGATGCATGAAAAAGAGTTTTGTTCCATCTATGCTTGTCATGATTTTAGTTTTTGCATTAAATTTACTTGTGCAATTCAACTCATTTAAGCTAAGCCCGATTGATTTTTTGTCAGACCCAAATCGTTTGCTTCCCGCTTTGATGATTTTAGCAGTTGTTATATATGATGTGTATTCCTTGCTTAATTACTTTTTTTGGGTGAAACGCTCGGATAGGTCTATTGCCACTTACGGCATATGTGCAAAGCGAGGCAGCCTTGTTCATAGAATAGTCGACATATTTTTTATGGCTTTTATTTTTTTCAGCGCAGCTTACCTTTTGTTTTATCTGGCTCTTAATACAAGCTGGTTCGGTTTGGTTTTGACTCTAGCGCAAATGCCTATTTTGATGATTATATTTTGGTCGTCAATAAAATATTTGAAAAAGAAAAAAGCATCTGCCATGAAAAACAAGGTCATATCTATTTCGCTACTTGTTATTGCTGATTTCGCATACATAGCATTGCTCATGGTCTTCATAATGCGGTTTGGATTCGCTGCGGGTGATGATTCGAATTATCGAACAGTTGATTGGCAGCTTACTAAGACAGAAAGCCATGAGTTCAGACTATATAGCGACGAAATTCCTCTTACATGTGAGGATTTATATGGCTCAATTGACTATGAATATTACTCTTATGAAAGTGAGATAGACAGTAGCATCTTTCTTTCCAAAAGAGCTTATCGTCAAGACACCTTGCCGGCAAAAGGCGGCCCTCCACGGATAAAGTATGAGATTATAGATCCTAAATTCGATTTTGTTTATCAGCTTGCCAAGGATGACTTGCTCGAAATACCGGAGTGGCGAGACAAGGATAGCTTTAAGCCCATTGACAACAAAATATTTGAAACACTAGAGGCTTATCAAAGCTATTGGGGGGACAAGGCAAGCGGAGAGTATACTTTGTTTTTTGAGGATAAAATCATTGTACTCGATATGGAAGAAAGGCTGACACCAAAACAAATTTCAATTGTTAAAGAGAAATTGCAAATATAATTTCATTTAGCAAGGATCAAGATCTGGAATTAACGGGGCCGGCATTTTTTAAATTTTGCCGTTCATAAAGCAATTGGCTTGCAGGATTCAGCAAGCCGATTGCTTATTTTATAAGGATCAATCATTCATGTATGCAGCTTTGCGATAGGTATTAATAATTTCTGATATTCCTTACGAAATATCTTTTTTCTTATCAAAAATTAACTGGTCTTTCAATTTTATTGACTTTCCCCATACTGTAATCGGAATAGGTTCTCCAGACAGCAGTGTGAATTTTATATTATCGGAAACTGATACTTCGATTTCACGATTCAAATACTTTATTTTAAAGCTATAGCTTTTCCAATTCTTTGGCAGATAGGGCCTGAAGGATATCCCTCTCTGGCTTATTCTGAAACCGGAAAATCCATTTATGATGCTTAGCACAGCTCCTGCGCAGTTTGCCATATGGAGTCCATCTTTTGTGTTTGAGTGTGTATTCTTAATATCCAAATTGATGGATTCTTTAAAATAGTCGTATGCTTTTTCCAAGTAGCCGCACCTTGAAGCCATGATGCCGTAAATGCATGCTGATAGTGAAGAATCATGGGTGGTGATTTTTTCATAGTAATCAAAACTTGCTTTTATCGAAGTCTCATCAATGCCATCTTCCAATAGAAAATGCGCTAAAACCGTATCGGCTTGTTTGATGACTTGATGCCTGTAGATGGTGAGGGGATGGTAATGCAAGAGCAGGGGATAATGTGATTTGTCTGTTTCTGAAAACGGCCACATTGCTTTCTTAAGGAAGGAATCGTCCTGCTCAAAGATTCCAAGTTCCTTATCGTATGGAAGGCACATGGCATCGGAAGCCTCTTTCATATGAAGGGCTTCTTTTTTAGTAAAACTTATTCTCATGCAAAGCTTCTCAAAAGCTGTTTTTAAACTTTCGGTTTTGACAGTCTTAAATTCATCAAACAACTTGGATGCAAATTTCAAATGGTATTTTGCCAACAGATTTGTGTAATAGTTGTTGTTGACTATGGCTGTGTATTCGTCGGGTCCGGTGACTGAATTTATCATAAATTGGTCGTTGCTGAAGTTGCCAATTTCAAGCCAAATCCGCGCAGTCTCAATTATTGCTTCGGCTCCCATTTTAGCCAAGAAATCATAGTCTGCATTGAATTGGTGGTATTGAATGAATGCAAAAGCAATGTCCGCATTTATATGGTATTGAGCAGTTCCTGCAGGGAAATATGCAGAGCATTCCTCTCCTGAGATTGTCCTCCATGGGTAGGCTGCTCCTTTATTATGGCCTAATTCCATGGCGCGGTTTTTTGCAAAGGGCAAGGTATTATATCTGTATTCAAGCAGGCTTCTTGCCATGTGCGGCTGGGTCATTTGCAAAAATGGCAATACATATATCTCGGTATCCCAGAAATAATGACCGTTGTAGCCCTCGCCGGAAAGGCCTTTTGCGGATATGTTCGAATACTTGTCGGGGCCAACCGATTGAAGAAGCTGATAGATATTGAAGCGGATGGATGTTTGGATATCATCGTTTGAATCTATTTTCACATCTGAATGAGACCAAAATTCAGCAAGAAAATCAGCCTGCGCAGATAAAAATTCTTTAAAGGGTGTATCGGCATATTTTTGGGACAGGCTGACAGCTTCATCATATGGATCGATGAACCTGATTCCATCGGTAAAATAACAATGCTTTTCCAAGCTCATGGATTGAGTGCTTTTTATGCTTGTGATTGCTGTTTGACCGTCTATTTCATGATTGATTTCATAAGGAGTGTTTGATACAACGCGGTGGTCAATTACCGTTGCCTGATGAATTTTGGTTTTTAAGGTTTGCATCAGGCAGTGTATTTTATTGGCTTTTGATTTTAAAAATATATTATTTAAAAGTTTTACGTCTTGCGCATGCACTCTTGGGTCGGAGATGTAGCCGCTATTTTTAATATCGGTGCATACACTGCACCTCAATTCTATATCCCCATCATATTCAACATCAATCTTGTAGATGAATATGTTTTTCACCCAAAGTGACGCCAATCTAATAAAGCTGATTTTAGCGCTTTTGCCGATCGTAGTTTCATAGTGGTATTTCCTAGTGGATACGCCTGCTTTAAAATCGAGAATGCGTTCATAATTGGAATGTTGGCCATTGGATAGATTCACTCTTTCACCATCAAGATAGATTTGGCAGTTTTGTGTATCCACTATGCGGGGCTGCTTGTCTTGGACTAGGGGAAATCCATATGCATATTCTCCATAGCTAATAGGAACCCTGTCATACAGTCCATTTATGTAGGAAGCATTGTTTGAGCAAATTTCATCAGAGCCATAGCCTTCTTCAAAGCTGCCTCTAATACCGAGGTAGCCGTTTCCAAGAGTGAACAGGCTTTCTTCGACTAATACTTTTGATAAATCCAATTCATTTTTTTTCATTTGCCACATAATGAGCTCCTATTCTTTTACAGCGCCTGAGGTAAGACCAGAGATAATCTGCTTTTGAAAGAGTATGACTATTATAAGCGTAGGAATGGTGACTACAACGGTGGCCGCAGTTACTTGTCCCCAAAAGATTTGAAATTGCCCCCTCAAGAAAGAAATTGCGACGGTGGCAGAATGATACTTGCTGTTGCTGTTTAGTGTCAAGGCAAGCAAAAACTCGTTCCAAACTCCAATGAAGGTTATTATGGCGGAAGTAAAGATGCCGGGCAGCGCCAATGGTAAAATGATGCTGAAAAAGGTTTTCCATTTAGAGGCGCCGTCTATGGTTGCCGATTCTTCCATTTCGATTGGAACCTTGGAAAAATGAGTAATGAGAATGAATATTGCGACCGGAAGAGTGATCATTGAGTAGGGCAATATTATGAAGTAGGAATTGGTCCAACCGAGCGATACAAAAGCGCGGTAAATAGGTCCCACTACAATCATTTGTGGAAACATGCTTGTGCCTAAAACCACAACAAGAAGGAGTTTTTTGAAGCGGAATTTGAGCCTTGCAATTGAATAGGCACAAAGCGATGCGATAAAGGTTACATATGCCGTCGTTATGGAAGAAATTATCAAACTGTTTTTCAAGGCGTTGAATATATGGGCTTTATACAAGGCTTCATAGTGTTCAAACGTTGATTCTTTTGCAAACAGTTTCAGGGCGCTGTCTCCCCATATCTCGCTTTCGGGTTTCAAGGAAGTGAGGGCCACCCAAATGAAGGGAAAGATTACGATTAAGAGATAAAAAAATATTGCTGCCAAGAATAGTTTTCCGGTTTTGTTTTTGGGTTTCATAATATCGCTCCTAATCATTCACAAGTTGTACATTCAATAGCTTGATATATACATAAGATATTATTCCGACGGCGATGGCCATTATTATTACCATGGCAGAGCCATAACCAAACCTGGTCTGCGCAAACATTACCTTGTAGGCATAGACTGAAATAGATTCAGTCGTTCCACCCGGTCCGCCACCGGTCAAGACATAGATAAGGTCGAAGACTCTAAATGCATCAAGTGTTCTAAACAGCAATGCCACGAAAATTGAAGGCTTAAGCAAGGGCAAGGTGATGTATCTGAATTGTTGATACTTGGACGCACCATCCAATGAAGAAGACTCATATAGCGAATGCGAGATTACTTGCAAACCGGCAAGCAGCAATAATGCCATGTAGGGGGTGGTTTTCCATACATCTGCGATAATAATGGCAGTCAAAGCGCCTCTTGCGCTCAGCAGAAGTTGCGTGGGGTCGGAAATAAGATTGGCGGCTGCAAAGGCATTGGACACAATTCCGCTGGAACCGTTATACAGGTACGACCACATCAAAGCCGAAACGGTAGTGGGAATAGCCCATGGAATGAGCGAAACGGTCCTTATCATTCCGCGGCCGCGGATAGCTTGGTTCATAATCAAGGCAAGTATCAAACCCAAGATAAGTTCAAAAAATACCGAGATGAATGTGAATATCAAAGTAATTCCCATTGTAAATCGAACCCTCTCGTCCGTGATTACTTTCTTGAAGTTGTTTAATCCGATAAAATTGGAGCTTATTATGCTGGTTTCAAGCTCGGATGCTACAGCCATCATGTCTTCTTTGGAATAATAGCTGTCATCATAGCTATAAAGAGTCTCCAGGTCAGAGATTATTTTATCCTTCATATTGAGAACATAAAGCGATTGTTCTTCATCTAATTTGACTACGGAACTTAAATTATTTGTTATGATATTATTGTTTATATAATTTTCATAGCTTGTCAATTCATCTCTAATCAAATCTATTTGACTAAATGATTCTGATTTTTGAACAAGACTTTCTTCTATGTCCAGGTAGTATTTTATGTACTCAAAGGTTTCCGAGTATAGGGCAAGATTATAATTCGAACTGGTATAGAGTCCTGACTTTTCTTGGTCATTCAATTGGAAGTCATAAAAAGCATACTTCAAGGATTGAAAAATGGGTATGATTGAAAACAGCAAAATAAAAACGATTGCCGGCAGAATCAAGAAATATGAAATTTTTCTATCCATGAACTTGACTAATTTTTTCATGATTTTTCCTTGTATAATGACATGTAAACAATCTTAAAAAAAGGGCTTTAGTTTTCACTAAAGCCCTTTTGAATTTGTGATCGAGCAAACAATCTTAATGATGCATTGCTATTGTTCAAGCTGCATGGTCAAAGTATCAGCAGCAGTATCTAAATCACCATTGCCTGACAGGTATTCGTGTGTTGCGATTTGAATGACATCCGATACCTCGGAGTAATTTGCAACAACCGGTCTGGCAATTGTTGTTGAGAGTGCGTTGGCGAAGCCTGGGTTTGTCAACAGCGCATTGGCTGCCAATACATCTCCGTCTGATAATAATTCATTGAAACCGGGCATATAACTTCCAACAGTAGCATTTATTTTTTGACCCTCAGGACCTGAAATAAATGACAAGAAAGCCTTTGCTCCATCCATGTTTTGAGTATTGGAGTTTATTCCTAAAATCCATCCGCCAACGGTGCCTCCGCCTGGAAGCGGTGCATAACCCACTTGGTCGAGCATGATGTTGTATTCGCCACTAGCGGCCATGCCATTCATATACGGCCAGTTTCTTGCAAATACAGATTCGCCATTAAGGAAAGCATTGTGAGTTTCACCCTCGGTATAGGTTAGGATATCGCTTGGAGTCGCATCGGAATCAACAAATGTTTTCATCATTTCAAGTCCGCCCTTGATATCGGTCCAGTTTGAAGTGAATTCGTTGATATTGCATGTAAGTCCTTCATATTGCTTGGACTGGAACACATGTCCATATAAGGTTCCTTCTTGGCCCATATACATCTCGGCAAGGGCTAGTAAATCTGTAAATGTGTAATCGCCGGATTCCAGCATAGCCGCGTCTTCTTCGCTTACTATGTCGGTCCTATAGTACAAGAAACCTAGATCCGAGAAATATGGCAATACGTAATTTTTGCCTTTATATTTTCCCGATGCCATGGATCCTGCGTTGAAATCGGTTGGCAACCATCCATTTTCCATAATCAATGCATCTACCGGCTGCAAGTAGCCTGCTGCCGCAAATTCGCCGGCCCATACAACATCCATAGAAATAATATCGTATTCTCCGGATTTGCTTGAGAGAGAGTTGATGAGTTGGTCATGCATTGCGCCCGAATCATTTGTCATGATTATAGGTTCAACGGTATAGAGATCGCTGGACTCATTGAATGCCATAACTATTTCATCGAGTGCATCGGTTGAATCTGCTTGTACCGCGAAATTTACAACTGTTTTTGCAACAGGCTCAGGTTCTGCTTCAGTTTCGTCATCAACTGCTTCAGGCTCAGGTTCTGCTTCCGGTTCTGATTGGCAACCTGCAAATAATGCAAAAATAAGCATTATCATCAATAAAAGTGACAAAACTTTTTTCATATGTATTCCTCCTCATTAATAATAGTAGAAAACCAATAAATTGATTGTGATTTGTTTAAAATCTTGTTGGAATGCCGAGGTTTCCAACAGTGATTAAATACCCATGTGGAGATTGTTTAAAACAAACTATACAATGTTCAAATTTTATAGTTTGCATCTTATTGAAAAATTGACTATTTATACAAAAATATTTTGTGATTTCGTTATTTGTACAATATGAAAGGGGAATGTTGTATATTACAATAAAGACATAAAGAAGGAAAGCGGGTGTTAAAAGTGGCTGAATTGAAACTCATAGAAATCAATAAAATTTTCCCAAATGGTTTTCATGCAGTTAAAGACACAAATCTAGCAATTGAAGATAAGGAATTTATGGTAATAGTAGGCCCATCGGGATGTGGTAAAACCACAATTCTTAGAATGATTGCCGGACTCGAGGACATAACGTCAGGCGAATTGCATATAGGGGACAGAATAGTTAATGAAGTAGCTCCCAAAGATAGGGATATCGCTATGGTTTTTCAAAATTATGCGCTTTATCCTCACATGACAGTTTACGACAACATGGCTTTTGGCTTGAAACTGAGGAAGATGCCGAAATTGGAGATTGACAAACAGGTCAAGGCGGTTGCAGAAACTCTGGGTATATTTGAATTGCTCAACAGAAAACCTAAGCAATTGTCAGGTGGGCAGAGACAAAGGGTAGCCCTGGGAAGAGCGATAGTAAGGGATCCAAAAGTGTTTTTGATGGATGAGCCACTCTCTAATCTGGATGCGAAACTACGGGTGCAAATGAGAGGCGAACTTATTAAACTGCATAACAAATTGGCTACGACATTCGTTTATGTTACCCATGATCAAACAGAAGCTATGACAATGGGAACTAGGATTTGTGTCATAAATAATGGATTGATTCAACAAGAGGCTGACCCAAATACAATCTATGAAAATCCTGTTAATAAATTTGTGGCTGGTTTCATTGGAGCCCCTCAAATGAATTTCATAAATGTGTTGGTTAAACAAAAGGGGCAAGAAATCATTTTGAATTTCTATGATTATGAATTGCTTCTTCCTGAAGATAAAGCTGTAAAAATGAGGGATTATATTGGAAAAGAAGTCATTCTTGGTATACGTCCTGAAAATGTAAATACTGATCCTAAGGGTTTGACCATGAAAGTTGAAGTTACAGAGCATTTGGGTTCGGAGACTTACCTTTATTTGATCAAAGGGGACCAGCATGTCACTGCAAGAGTAAAGCCTGATATAAGCCTGAAAATTGGCGATGAAACCTCTGTGAGCTTTGCTGTTGAGAATATCCATCTTTTTGATATTGAAGATGAAAAATCCTTGTTTTATCAAGAATAAATCAAAAGAAAGAAATAATCCTTGCTAGCGGTTATTTCTTTTTTGTTATACTGAAAGCGGGTGATGAAATGAGAGATTCTATTTCTATTGCAAAAAAAGTGGCGAATATTGTTAAGCGGCCGGTTCTATTGACCGACATGATGGGGAATGTACAGTTTACAACCGAACTATGTAATAAAACAAATCGAATGGTGGTTACAAAAGAAGCATCTTATTTTGTTGAAGGATTCTATCATTTTTTTGAATTGAAGGATGCTCAGCATCATTATCTTGTTCTGGACCTGGAAAAACCATTGACAGATGAGACACTTGCATTGTTGACGTTGTTTTTATCTTCATCAGAAGAAGTCAGCAAAGAGGACCAATTACTCAAGGACTTGTTGCTTGATGACAATAATGAACAGCTTGGCGATGAATTTAAAGAATTTTTACCCTGCGACAAGGAATCACAATGGACACTCATAGGTTTATTCAATATACCCTCCGAAAATATGGCATTGCTAAAGAAAACAATTTCTCATTTTTTCGATGAGGTCTGGTGGGTTGGGCTTAAGCCAACCGAGCTGACAATAATCCTTAGAAAAAAAGATACTGAAGCCTTGGCTGGAGCTTTGCAGTTGAGGGACATTATAATTCAGGAAGTATATTTTGATCCTATAATTTGTGTCAGCCACAATGTTGGAAAAATTGAGCATATTCATAAAGCTTATGATCATTTGGTAAAACTGTTCGAGACAATAAATAATGAATCGAGCGGAATATATTTTTTTGAAGATTATCTTTTTGAAATATTCATGGATGATGTGGAAACCAAGTTGGTTAAAGACATATATACAGAGCTCTATGGAAAATTTGAAAAGGTGCTCCAAGACAAGGAGCTTTTACTGACAATAAAGACTTTTATAGAAGAAAATTTGAACATCAATGAAACCTCAAAGCGACTATATATTCATAGGAATACATTGATTTATAGAATAAATAAAATTGCTGAGACTACATCTTTAGATCTAAGGCATTTTCATGATGCACTAAAAATGAATATGATTCTAAAAATGAAAAAATCAGTGGATGAGGAAGATTGATATGCATATAGGAATAGATATCGGCGGGACAAATATTGCGTGTGGAATTATTGATGAATCGGGTCAATTGGTTTTTAAGAAGCGCATGCCATCAGGCGGGAGCCGAGAAGCAATAGCCATATTGGACGATATAGCCTATTTGATAAACGAGTTAAAAATCAAGGCGGCTGGAAAAATAAACTCTATAGGAATTGGTGTTCCGGGCATAGTAGCCAAAGATAAGGGATACATTTATTACTGCCCCAATATTAATCTGGGCCGAATCAATATGAAAGAAGAGATTGAAAAAAGAACAGGACTTTTGACATTCGTAGACAACGATGGAAATCTGGCCGCACTGGCAGAACGTGAAGTGGGAGTGTTAAAGGGAGTAAAGAATGCGGTTCTTTTGACATTGGGTACAGGCATAGGTGCAGGAATAATTGTAAGCGGAGAGATGCTTAGGGGCGCAAATGGACTTAGCTCCGAAGTGGGACATATGGTAATAGGAAAAAATTATTATGATTGCAATTGCGGTAAAAACGGTTGTTTCGAAACCTTTGCATCGGGATCGGCTTTGATTGGATACACAGAAAAACTGCTTGATGAATCAAACAAATCTTCTTTGCTGAGGAACTCGAAGAGGATTAATGCAAAAGCAATTATAGACGCAGCAAAGAAGGGCGACAAGCTGGCCAATGAAAGCTATTCAAGATTTATAAATTACTTGGGAGTTGGAATAGTCAATCTCATAAATATATTAGATCCTGATATTATCGCCATAGGTGGAGGATTGGCCAATGCCGGGGAATTTTTAACGGTGCCGCTTAAAGAAAAAGTTGAATCTTTGTTGCTGGTAAATGATTTTCCACATGCAGAAATAAAAATTGCCAAGCTTGGCGATGATGCAGGGATTATTGGAGCGGCATTGCTTGCGAAAAAAATGTATAAGGCATAAGAATAAACATGCCCAATGGAGTATTGGTGAACTTGACTGCTTCATTGGGTGTTTTTTATAAAAAATCTTTTGTGAAACGTTTTAAGCGTGATGAGGAAAAAAAATTACTGAGTCAAATGCAAGCATTTGTTGCTTTCCATAAATGAAAACCTTAAGTGATTCTCCCTTAATAAGCTTTATGCTTGTACCTTTTGCATCAACGATTATTTCAAGCAGATGCTCCCTAAACATAATCCTAAAGGAATAGCTTTTCCAGCCATTAGGTAGAAATGGTGACAGATGAATAGTATCGCCAATAACCTTGAAACGGCTAAAACCGTATACAATGCTCATCCAAGTACCTGCCATCGAGGTGATATGAAGACCGTCGTCAGTATCGTGGTTTATATTGTCAAGATCAAGCCTTGCGCTCCTTTTGTAAAGTTCATAGGCTTTTTTTTTGTAACCGATTTCACTTGCGATAATCGAATAGACGCATGGCGACAAAGAGGATTCATGAACAGTTCTAGGCTCATAGAAATCAAAATTTCTCCTTTTTTCTTCAATAGTATAGTATTCACTCAGAAAGAAAAGTCCTTGAAGAACGTCAGCTTGCTTAATAAAGCAACTTCTGAGAATCCTGTCCCAGGACCAGTTTTGATTGAGTGGTAAATGACTCGGGTCCAAATCTTCTACAAGGATTTGTTCTTTGTCGAGGTAGCCATCCTGCTGCAAAAAAATGCCGAGTTCCTTGTCTTCGGGGTAGTGCATTTTTTCAACAACCTCTTTGAACGATTTTATTTCATCAATAGTCACATTGTGTTTGTTGACAAAATCATCATACTTGCCATTATTGAATTTTTTATAGTCGCTAAGCGTACTCAGGGTATACTCTATGCACCATGACGCTATCCTGTTGGTATACCAGTTGTTGTTAACATTGTTCTCATATTCATTGGGGCCGGTGACGCCGAGAATCATGAATTTATCCTTCTTTGCGACATAATTGACACGGCTCATCCAAAATCGGCTGATTTCAAGAAGCACCTCAATGCCCTCCGCGAATAGATAGCTTTTGCTGCCCGTATAATTGGTGTAATTATAAATAGCATAGGCTATGGCTGAATTTCGATGGATCTCTTCAAATGTAATCTCCCATTCGTTATGGGATTCTTCGCCATTCATTGTGACCATAGGGTATAGTGCGCCCTTCAGTCCTAGAGTCTTGGCATTTTCTTTGGCTTTTTCAAGATGATTGTATCTATAAAGCAAGAGATTTTTAGCTGCATCTTCATTGCTTGTGCCCAAATAGAAGGGAAGGCAAAAGCTTTCCGTATCCCAATAAGTGCTGCCTCCATATTTTTCCCCTGTAAAACCTTTTGGCCCAATATTGAGGCGCGAATCATCACCGGTGTAGGTCTGCTTCAAATGAAAAATATTGAATCGAATCCCCTGCTGTGCAGCCTCGTCTCCATCAATCCGAATATCAGAATGATTCCAAATCTCTCGCCAGCTTTCAATGTGCTCAAATCGAAGCGAATCGTAGCCCAGTTCATGTATATCGTCATTCAATTTTCTTGCCTTATCAACAAGCTGCTCTTTGTCATAATAACGGCTGTTGGTTACAGTGACAAATTTGCTTACTGAAAAAGTGTCATTTTCTTTAAGGGAACAAGTTGCCTTTTGTCCAAGCAGTTTAGCTTTGTTTATCACTGATAAATCATCAATAATTTGAGCATTGCATTTAAATTTGCAGCTTTGACTTGAGACAACAGAAAATCCTGTTTTTTTAGTTTCAAGAGTCATATGGCAAAAATCTTTGCTGGCCGATTGATTAATCGGTGTCCAAAAATATTCCTTATAATTGGAGTCTTGATTATGAACATCGCCATCAATAAAAGAACTGATTGTGATTGTAGGATTGCCGGAAAGAGCCGTGACGCAATATCGAAGCAATAAAGATTCTTTTCGAACCATGTGGACGAATCGCTCGACCTCGATTTTTAGATGGCAGCCACTCTTTTTAACCTCGAAAGAGCGAGTCAGAATGCCTGATCTCATATTTAGGGTTCTGTTGAATCTAATAGGCTTATCAATATTTAAATCAAGGTGTTCTGAATCGATTTCAATATCAACTCCTATCAGATTCGCACTGTTTAAAACCTTTTGAAAATACTCCGGATAACCGTTTTTCCACCATCCGACCTTGGTTTTGTCAGGGAAATATATTCCGGCTACATAGGTGCCGGTTAATGATTCACCACTATATTTTTCTTCGAAATTGCCTCTCAAGCCAAGGCGGCCATTCCCCAGACTCATTAAACTTTCGTAAAAGAGGTTATCTTCGGGGCAATGATTATTCTGAACGATTTTCCACGGATCCAATGCAACATAATTTCTCACAATAATCACTCCTTGCGCAAAAAAAATCAATTGATTCAAATATTCTTCAACTAAATTATATCAAATAGAATTAATAGGGATGTGAAAAAAAGAAATATTGGCAAAGGTTTGGTATTTTCACAAAGAACTCAAAAATCGTTGTTGAATATGACCACAATGGGTAATAACCAAAAAGAAATGTGGCAATCCATGGAGGTGAATTCCTTGTGATGCAAAAAAAATATGAAGCTTGCATATTTGATTTGGATGGTGTTTTGGTCAATACAGCAAAATATCATTTTCTTGCATGGAAACGACTTTCGGAAGAACTTAATATTGACTTTACACAAGAAGATAATGAAAGGCTCAAGGGCGTCAGCAGAATGGATTCACTGGATATAATATTGGGATTAGGCAATAAAAAATTGTCTATGGATGAAAAAATGATTCTAGCGGACAAGAAAAACAATTGGTATCGTTCATACATTGTCAAAATGGATGAGAGTGAAATCTTGCCGGGAGCCATAAAGCTGCTGAATATTTTAAAAGAAAAGGGAATGAAAATCGGACTTGGTTCTGCAAGCAAGAATGCGCCTGTCATATTAAATGTTACCGGCCTGGATGAATATTTCGACATAGTAATCGATGGCAATTCTGTTGAAAGAGCAAAACCGGATCCCGAAGTGTTTCTAAAAGGGGCGGCAGAACTTGGAGTTGATAGCAGTCGTTGCATAGTATTTGAAGATGCAATTGCCGGAATCCAAGCTGCCAAAAGAGCTGGAATGTTGGCAATAGGTGTTGGTAAAAAAGAAATTCTTAATATGGCTGATTATGTTGTTGAGGATCTGATTGATTTTCCTATTGAATTGATATATTGATGGTTCACTCAGACTTGATAAAGGGACAATTTCAGATTTTTATATTCGGGCAAAGATTCGGGATTGCAGATGCTTTATTTTCTCGTTTTGTTTTGGGATGTCAATTCATTTCAATGATGGACCGTCCGTCTGCAGGCATCCGTTTCGGGGTTCCCCATCCCTGATTCTCGCTGGAATGGAACAATATCCAATTCCCAAGGATGCTTAGGTTTTCGATGGATGTTTCGTCTGTTATTTTTTCGGCCAGGCCTCCATCAAGCCCCATCATGTACAGTCCTGTCCCCGGATATCCGACATCTTCGCTTTTCAATGAATAATAGATCCGGTTTCCGGAAACGATGAATTTTGAGACAACCCTGTCAACCAGTTTTTCCGGTTCGCCGGCTTCTACCAACCTATATTTGTATAGATTGAAATCATGGCTGTCTGTATAGTAAAGCGTATCGCCTTTTTTGACCAAATCGAAGGGCAGTATATTGGCGACGAATCGTACATCTTTTCCGTCCATGTCCATGCTTTCAAGCATTCCATGGCCGTCTTTTTCATGGCTGAAATATATGCGGCCGTCATAGATGGAGAAGTCTCTTATTCCTTTGTCGCTGATGGCGTGAAGGTTTTTCCCGCTTGTGTCCATTTTGTACAATCGGAAGCGATCGGAATGGCTTATGAAATAAATCCAGTTGTCTAAAAGATGGACGTCAAGCAGGTAACCCATGCTGTAGATTGTCTCTTGCCCGCTGCCGTCTATTTTTATCCTGTTCATAGTTTTGCCGCTTGTGAAGAAAACCCATTCCCCGGCAGAGTTCAGGTAGCCCATGCCTGTGCCGCCTGGTTTGTCGATCAGTAATTTTTCGTTATTGAAATTCTTGTCGGAACGGCAAAGCTTAAGGTTTTCCTTTACGTAAAAGAAGTAATCTTTGCTTTCAACGGCCCCGCCATAGCTGTTGATGTTGCCTTCCGTGTTGCCGGGAAGTCCTGTTTCCTCAAGATCGAGCATGGCGACGTTCCTTGTTTTGTATTCGTCAATTCTTATTTTCAAATCGTTTACGAGACCGTATTCTATTAAGACGGGAACAAGCAGCATTATTATCAGGACAATGTATGCGGCGATTCGAACGCCTATTCTCTCCCACAGAGTTCTCTTGCCGTCGATTAGAGCTTTAAGCCTTTTTATGTATGAATTGGCTCCGAATAGGAGGACTCTGCCTCCGGACATGTCCACCGAAACATGTTCTCTCCATATGCGGGTGTAGAGCATGTCGAATTTGGGTCTTAACACCATGGTTTCTTCGTTTTCGCCCACTATTTCCCAGAGGGACGATTCCAGCTTTTTTTTAAAGCCGGCGGTGAAATCTTCCGAAGCTTCGATCCCGGTTTCAATGACGCTTGGCACATAATGGCGAGAAGATGCGATGCTGAAAAGCGGCAAAAAATAAACCGCAAATCGCCAGTTTACAGGTATGTCAAAGACGGTTTTATAGAGCAATAACAAAAGGGCTATTGGAATTGCAAATGTGCTTAGCAGCTTCATTGTTGCCTTTGCATATGGTTTGATTTTATTCATGGGAATCATCTCCTGAAATTTTTATTGGTGTATGTGTAAAGCCTGAGAATGAGCCGGCTTTGGAATATGTAATAAAACATACATGTATCAACGTTGAAAGCATCATCATTATAGTCCTAAAACATATGAATGTAAAATAATGGGCGGGGTTTTAAATGAATAATCAGCATGTTTTCTTCATATAAAACTTTGAAAATCGATGAAAACAATAAGAATTGAAGCGCAAGTCATAAGGAATTCAAGAGAAAGTGTTAATTTTGCGTAACGCCGGGTTACCATTGGAAACATCAATTCGTGAAAATAAAAAAACGGCGACTGAAAAACGAGTGTTCCGCCCGTTTTTGCCTTGGCATATATATTGCATTATAAATTAATGAATTTAAACAGGATAGATAGGCATCTTCCTTGAATAGTTCAATAAAGAACAATAGAAACTAAAAGTGGATTGATTGTTCAAGCAACCTAAATGATAAGAATGGAGGTATATAAAGCATGAAAGTTAAAGTAAGGCAGGAGAGATGCAAGGAGTGCGGCATTTGCGTGGCAAATTGTCCAAAGAAAGCTATTTCATTCAGCGAAGAAATAAGCGTTACGGGGTATAGACCGGTTGTTGTCAATGACGAACTGTGCATAGGATGCGGAATCTGTTACACGATGTGCCCGGACTGGGTATTTGAAATCTTAGGAGACAGGGGGTAAAAAAATGGAAGACATGATAAAAGGCAATCACGTATTTGCGGAAGCGGCATTAAGAGCCGGCGCAAGATTTTACGCAGGATACCCGATCACACCTTCGACAGAAATAATGGAATATCTCTCGACAAGGATGGATGAAGTAGGTGGGGTATATATACAGGCAGAGAGCGAACAGGCATCCATGAACATTCTGACCGGGGCGTCGGCATCGGGAGTCAGATGCTTTACTGCATCTTCAAGTGTTGGAATGACTCTTAAGCAGGAAGCCATCTCCCATATGGCGGATTCAGACTTGCCGTTCTTGGCGATAAATGTTGTAAGATACGGAAACGGACTGGGAAATTTACAGACGGGTCAATCCGACTATTATAGAGACACAAGAGGCGGTGGAAGCGGAGACTACAGAAACTTTGTATTGTCGCCTTACAGCCTTCAGGAATCAGTTGAACTCATCGCACACGCATTTGACCTTGGCGACAAGTACGGAATGGGAGCAATACTGCATACAGAAGCTTCTCTCGGGCAAATGATGGAGCCGTGCAGCTTCCCTGAAATGAAAACAGTTGAGAGAAGACCCGGAGCCATAGACGGCACCCACAGCCAAGAGAGAATATCCCCCTTGTTTAGGGACAGGTTTGCAGAAGCTCTTGAGATGAAGGAAAGATATAAACGCGCAATAGAAAACGAGCAAATGTGGAAAGACGAGTATCTTGAAGATGCCGACTATGTATTGGTTGCCTATGGACTGGCTGGAAGATCAGTAATGGGAGCGGTTGAGAAGCTTCGAGCAGAGGGTCATAAAGTTGGATTTATCAGACCGATAACCCTGTGGCCTTTCCCAGAAAAAGCCTTTGCAAAGGTTAATCCTGCTGTTAAAGGATATATTTCGATGGAAGAAAATGCTGCGGGACAAATGGTTGATGACATTGCGCTTACTCTCAAGAAAACCGAGCAGAGAGATAAGCCTGTGTATTGTTTCACATATGCAAGCAGCATTCCCACATTGAAGAGAATCAAGTCTGATTTCATCAAAGTAACAAATGGTGAAGTTAAGGAGGTATACTAATATGGCTATAGCGAAAAAAACACCTGAAATGCTCGGCAAGCAGATATCTTTCTGTCCGGGTTGTGGTCATGGAGTCGTTGTTAGGCTCATTGCTGAATGCGTTGAAGAATTGAAGATGGAAAAGAATTGCATATGGAGTATAGGCGTAGGATGCTACTCGCTTATGGGAGCAGCTGTGGAAGCGGATAACTTCAACAGTCTTCATGGTAGAGGAGCAGCAGTTAGCACCGGCTTCAAGAGATGCAATCCCGATACGCTTGTAATCTCATACCAAGGAGACGGCGATGCTTACAGCATCGGAATCGGCGAAAGCGTAAGCGCGGCATACAGAAATGAAAATATAACTGTTATAACAGTAAACAATACAAACTACGGAATGACCGGAGGACAGATGAGCGCCACCACGATGCCCGGTCAAAAAACAACGACATCCCCGCTTGGAAGAGACTGTACTACAACAGGAATGCCTATGAAATTCCCGGAAATGATAGCCGGTTCGTTTCCTGATGTAGCATATGTTGCAAGAGGTGCAGTCACTACACCTGCTCATGTCGCTAAACTCAAGAAATATATAATGAATGCGTTTAAAGCACAAATGAACAACGAAGGCTATTCACTGGTTGAAGTCTTGTCTCCATGTCCCACCAACTGGAAGATGACACCTCTTCAAGCAATAGAAAGAGTAAACACTGAGCTCGTAGACTATTATCCTTTAGGTGAATTAAAGACAAGGGAGGCCAAATAGACATGAAAGAAGTATTATTTGCAGGATTGGGCGGACAGGGCGTACTCACTTCAGGCCTCGTTATTTCTCAAATCGCCGTATCAAAAGACATGAATGCCACTTGGATCCCGCAGTATGGAGCCGCAATGCGTGGAGGAACCGCCAATTGTACAGTTAAATTTGGCGAGGGAATGATATACAATCCGGCGCAAGAAGAGCCGGACATACTTCTTGCTATGAACAATCCTTCTTTCCAGAAGTTTGTAGGATTGGTTGCTCCGGGAGGAACTGTAGTAATTGACAGCTCACTTGTAACATGCGACACAAGCGTAAGGGACGATATAACTATTGTTTCCTTGCCCAGTACGGAAATGGCACGCACAATTGGCCATACTAAAGGAGCAAATATTATTATGGCTGGTGTAATCGCAAAAGTGTCAGGCGACTTCACCGAAAAAGAGGGCATTGACGGAATGAATGCCATGTTCAACAAAAAAGGCAAAGGTAAATTTGAAGCGCTCAACACAAATGCCTTCAAACTTGGATACAACTTCATCTAACCTAATTGTATTTAGAAACGGCGGTTGCCGGGATATTCGAAAGATAGAGCCTGTCAGCCGCCGATTGTTTACATATGTATGAACTTTTTTCGAATTGAAAAAGTGAGACTGCAGCGAAATGTTGCAAGACAAAAGTAATTGCGTAGGAGGAAACTATTATGATATCTCGAAAAATGCAAGAATCACTCAAAGGAAGTTCTGTCATCAGACAGATGTTTGAGGAAGGCAACAGGCTTGCAAAAATCTACGGAGCCGAAAATGTATTCGACTTCAGCATAGGGAATCCAAATGTCAAGCCGCCTGAAAGAGTCAAGACAGCCATAAAGGAAATTCTTGACCAAGAGGATCCGAATTTCCTGCACGGATATATGAGCAATTCAGGATACCCCGATGTCAGAGAGGCCATAGCCCAAGACATAAACAAGAAGCACGGACTAGGCCTTACATTCAAGAATATAGCAATGACTGTCGGCGCCGGCGGAGGGCTCAGCATAGTCTTCAGCACAATAATAGACCCGGGCGATGAAATCATAACATTTTCGCCATATTTTGGACCTTACAGGAATTATGCGGACTACTGCGGAGGGAAACTGGTAGTTGTTCCCTCGCACATAGGAAGCTTCCAACCCGACCTTGAAGCTCTCGAGGCGGCAATAACGCCTAAGACGAAGGCCATCATAATAAACAACCCCAACAATCCTACGGGTGTCGTTTACAAGGAAAAAGACATAAAAGGTCTTTCGACGCTGCTCGAGCAAAAATCAAAAGAATACGGCAAAACAATATATGTGGTTGCGGACGACCCCTACAGAGAAATTGTATATGATGGAATAGAAGTTCCATACATGCTGAACCACTACACAAACACCTTCATAGTATATTCATACAGCAAGTCGCTCTCGCTTCCGGGGGAAAGAATAGGATATGTTGCGTTTCTGCCGGAAATGGAACAGGCGGAAGAGGTGGAGATTTGCCTCAGCAATGCAACAAGGAACATAGGGTACACCAATGCGCCATCCCTTTTCCAAAGAGTGGTTGCAAAGTGCCTGAACGAGACTGTCGAAGTGGATGTGTACAAGCGGAACAGGGACCTGCTCTACAATCATCTCCTCAAGCTCGGATTCGAATGCGCAAATCCTGATGGCGCTTTCTACCTGTTTGCGAAAGCTTTAATTGATGACGACAATGAATTCGTACAGGCAGCAAAGGAATTCAACATACTCATAGTTCCAGGATCGGCTTTCGGATGCCCGGGCTATTTCAGGGCTTCCTACTGCATATCGTACGAAAAGATCGAAAAATCCCTTGCTGCATGGACAAAGCTTGCGGTCAAGTTCAACATGACTGCAAAATAAGGGCTATACCAGTAAACAAAATGATTTGAAAGCAGATTGACTTAATTAAAAAGATTATTTGAAAGGCCGGCGAAATTGCAACCGGCCTTTGTGTTTTTTTAGCCATAGCCCGGATTGCATAATAACAATTCATCTCTGCAAATTTGCGGCCCAAGGAATCAAAATCATGTTTTTGCTTGCATGCTTCTTAAAAGGATTGAGTGCCTTTGACTTCGACATATGTCCTTTTGAATATTTATTGTGATTTTTACTTTCAAAACCATTATAATGAAAAATAATAACTTTGAATGGAGCAAATAAAATGGACTTGGGACTATGGATACAAATTCTTTTGGGACTGGGGAACCGATTCGGGAACCTTTTCATATTCGCATTTGTGCTTACTAAAATAAAAGCTTTCAGGCGAATAGTGGCGAAAGAAAAATTGTCTGCAGAAGACAAACTGATACTTTCTGTGGTATTCGGCATTTTCGGAATCGTTGGCACCTACTTCAGTTTCGAATACAACGGGGCTCTAATAAACACTAGAATAATCGGAGTTGCATCGGGAGGCCTTCTCGGAGGACCTCTTGTCGGAGTGCTTTCAGGGCTTATAGCCGGAGTGCATAGGGGCCTCATCAATGCCGGAAACGTTACATCAACAGCCTGCGCGGTATCAACAATATTCGAGGGACTCATGGCGGGCTGCATGGGCCTGTATGTGAGAAACAAAAGAATCAAGTGGCCTTATGCAATGCTTACAGGAGCAATTGCAGAGAGCATGAGGAAGATAGCTCTGCTCATAATGATTAAACCTTTTTCGGTGGCTCTCGACCTTGTCATAGACATATGGGTTCCGATGGTGATAATAAATTCGCTTGGGCTGGGACTGTTTTTCATGATACTTGAGGCAATATTCAAGGATCGCGAAAGGGCTGTTGCAAGACAGTCCGACCTGTCACTGAAGATAGCAGACAGGGCTTTGCCATACCTTAAGAAAGGAATCGACTCGGATGAATTCGGGAAAGTGGCAAAAGTAGTTTACGACATGACAGATTTTGATGCTGTCACACTTACGGACAGGGAAAAGATTATTTCACACGAAGGAATAGGAACTGCCCGCCATGCCGTAGGAGCACCGGTTGTAACATTCCTTACTGAAAGGGTTTTGGCAAGGGGTGAATGCGTTGTTATGGGAAGGTGCGAGGAGCGGGATTGCCAATTCATCGGAAAGTGCATGCTCAAATCGACACTCACTCTGCCTCTCAACGATGGAAGCGAAATAGTGGGTACGCTGAAACTTTACAAGACGACGGAAGGCTCAATTACAGCGGTGGACACTGCACTGGGGAACGGGCTCGCAAAGCTTATTTCGACAGAACTCCGTATAGCAAAGCTCGAAGGCCGTTCAAAGTTGGTTGCTCAGGCAGAAGTGAGGGCTCTTCAGGCTCAAATAAACCCTCATTTCCTTTTTAATTCGCTTACCGTAATAGGATCTCTTTGCAGGACGGAGCCGCTTAAAGCGCGTGACCTCATATTTTCTCTTTCGAGTTTCTTCAGAAAGAATCTTAATGGAAACAGACAGAATGTGCCGGTATGGGAGGAGCTCGAACATGTCCGGTCATATGTTGAGATAGAAAGGGCAAGACTTAAAGACAAACTCGAAATAGTATACGAGGTTGACGAAAGCCTTGACTTCATGCTTCCGTCGCTGACGCTTCAGCCACTTGTTGAAAATGCCATCAAGCACGGAATATATCCCAAAAAGGAAAATGGCGAAGTGAGGATAATTGCGGAAAAAAGAGGAGAAAGTTATCTGGTGTCAATATCGGACAACGGGGTTGGAATGGAAAGTGAATATCTTCAAACCCTTCAAAAGGGAGAGTCTTTTGGGTTGGAATCCATAGGCTTCGGAAATGTAATAAAAAGGCTTGAAGGATATTTTGGACCCAAGTTCAGTTTTGATGTCAGGAGTAAAAAAAACGATGGAACCGTAATTGAACTTCGAATACCGGAAGTGAGGGGGGCGGCTCTATGATACGAACGGTAATAGTGGACGACGAAATATACATCAGGGATGAACTCAGATATTTTCTTGATCAAATTGACAATGTGGAAATAGTTGGAGAGACCGGTGACGGCGACGAGGTTTTGGCAATAATAGAAAGAGAAAAACCCGATTTGCTTTTCCTCGACATAGAACTCGGGCACGCAAACGGATTGACGCTTGCCAGAAGAATAATGCAGATGTGGGAGCCGCCGAAAATAATACTGTCAACTGCATACGACAAATATGCCGTTATGGGTTTTGAACTGTCGGTTTCAGACTATATCCTCAAACCATTTTCACTCGAGAGAATCAGAAGCGCTGTGAACAAGGCGATGGGTTGCATAAAAAATGATTCTTTGCGCAAAGCATATGACAATTCCGGAATGGATAAAATCGCCGCAAGCAAGAATGGCCGAATATACCTTGTAGACACAAGCGATATAATTCATTTTCAGGCAAAAGGAAACGGTGCTGCGCTTGTTGCAAAGGACGGAACATATGAGATATCTTCAACCCTCAAGGAGATAGAAGAGTCTTTTCAAAGCGGCAAGTTCATAAGAATACACAAGTCGAACATAGTCAATGTGGATTTTATAGAGGAAATAATCCCATGGTTCAACTACACATGCAAGCTCAGGCTCAGAGGCTCGGACGATGAACTGACCGTGTCGAGGAACTACTTCAAGAGCTTCAAGGAAAATTTCAAAATTTGAATAGAAAGGTCATTGAATGCTTTTCAAAGCCCTATGATGCATGAAATCATAAAAGTGTTTTAAAGCATCAGGTATTGCGTCTATAATTATCACAGACAATAAACAAAATACCAGGAGGGCAAAAGATGAAAAAATGGATTAGCTTAATTGTTGCAGCACTTATGCTTGGAGGACTCATGCTCGGCGGATGCGCAAAGACAGAGCAACCGGCCGGAGAAGCCGAAGCGTCACCGGAAAAAGTGGAAAAACAGTTTGTCACAATTGCAACAGGTGGAAGCTCCGGCGCATACTTTGCTTTGGGCGGAATGGTTTCAACTCTTTTGAATGAGAACCTCGACTACGTGAATGCATCTGTTCAATCAACAGGAGCTTCTGCAGTAAACTCTACATTGCTGGGCGAGGGCAAAGCCGACTTGGCTTTTGCCATGAACGATGTTGTAAACTATGCGTATACAGGAACCGAGCTTTTCTCCGAAAAGGGAAGCGTTGAAAATCTGAGGGGAGTAGCATCTCTTTATCCGAATTTTGTTCAAGCTATTACGCTCGAAAGCAAGAACATAAACGACATCAGCGAACTCAAGGGCAAGCGAGTAGGCGTAGGAGCCCCTGGAAGCGGAACAGAGGTAAACGCAAGACAGATACTGAGCGCATACGGTATAACTTATGACGATGTCGACGAGGACTACCTCTCTTATGCGGAATCAGTCGAGCAGCTCAAGAACGGAGCAATAGACGCTGCATTCCTGACATCTGGAATACCGAACGCCGCAATAATGGACCTTGCGACAACGAAGGACGTAAAAATTATTCCAATCAAGCCTGAGAACATCGAAGAGCTTGCAAAGGAATTCCCGTTCTACAGCCCCGAAATGATACCTGCAGGGACATATGACAACGAGGAAGATGTCGAGACAGCAGCAGTAATGACTCTTCTTGTAACAAGGGCAGAGCTTTCGGAGGAAATGGTTTACGACATAACAAAGACCATATTCGAAAATCTTGAGGCATTGGGAAATACACATGCATCGGGAAAGAAAATCAGTCTTGAAAAGGTTGAAGTGGGAATGCCCATTCCTCTACATCCAGGCGCACAGAAGTACTACGACGAAAACAAATAGAACTGAAAAGAAGAAGGCAAACCGGATGCGTTCCGGTTTGCCTTCTTGATCATTGGAGGTTTGACAATGAATGAAAATGTTGCAGAAAAGCCGGTAGACCAACACAAGCTGCTTGAAAAATTCGATACGGAGTCAAGGTTCCGCAGATTCGACAAGGGCTCAATCCCGGGCTGGATTGTTTTTTTAATGTGCGTGGGTCTCTCGATCTTCCATCTTTACACTGCCTGGACAGGTCCGCTTACAACTCTTGTTCACAGAGCGGTTCACACTTCGGTGGTCATGTCGCTCGTATTTATTCTTTACCCGGGAAGAAAAAAATCCCGGAAAGATTCACCGTCAATATTAGACTGGATAATGTCCGCACTGTCTATAGCGATAGGCCTTTATATTGTATTCAACTACAAGAGTCTTGTAATGAGGGCTGGAATGCCAACTGACACAGACATAATATTCGCACTTCTCACAGTCGTCCTTGTCATAGAGGCCGGCAGAAGAATAACCGGAAAGGAAATAGCAATACTCGCACTCATATTTCTTGCCTACGCATACCTTGGACCGAAACTTCCCGACGTAATAGCCCACAGGGGTTATTCAGTAAGGGATATAGCGGAATACATGTACCTTACCACCGAAGGAGTATTTGGAATAGCGATTGGGGTTTCGTCGACATATATATTCCTCTTCGTGCTCTTCGGCTCATTTCTTTCAAAATCGGGAATGGGAGCTTTCTTCAACGACTTGGCAATGGCTATAGCCGGAGGAGGCAAGGGGGGACCCGCAAAGGTGGCGGTAGTGTCAAGCGGACTTTTGGGATCAATAAACGGGTCTGCAGTCGCGAACGTTGTAACCACCGGAGCGTTTACGATCCCGCTTATGAAGAAAATCGGATACAAGGCCGAATTTGCTGGAGCAGTCGAGGCCGCCGCATCGTGCGGAGGGCAGATATTGCCACCGGTCATGGGAGCTACGGCTTTTATAATGGCGGAGTATCTTGGTATGCCCTATATTGAAATAGCGGCTGCCGCCGTAATCCCAGCCCTTTTGTATTACTTGGGAGTGATAGTCGTAATCCACCTCAGGGCTTCGAAGAACGGACTTAAGGGACTTCCAAAGGACCAGTTGCCAAGGGTGGGGGAAGTTCTTAAAAGCAGAGGGCATCTGCTCTTGCCTCTTGCCGGACTTTTGTTTCTCTTAATAAAAGGCTTCACGCCCATTTACGCGGCATTCTACGCAATAATAATGACAATTGTCGTCAGTTCTTTTAGAAAAGAGACGAGAATGAGCATAAAAGACATAATCGATGCTCTGGAAGAAGGCGCAAGAACAGCGCTCGGAGTTGCAATGGCATGTGCAACAGTAGGACTCATAATCGGAGTGGCGACCCTCACGGGATTCGGGCTCAAACTTGCCGGAGCAATTCTCTTTATAGGAAAAGGAAACCTCTTTGCGACATTGGTTCTCACAATGATAGCATGCATAGTGCTTGGAATGGGTCTTCCCTCAATACCTGCATACATCATAACAGCAACAATGGCGGCTCCCGCCCTCGCAAAGATGGGCATACCGCTCCTGGTCTCACACATGTTCGTGTTTTACTTTGGAATGCTTGCGAACCTTACACCGCCGGTTGCACTGGCGGCCTTTGCAGGAGCCGGTATTTCCGGTGGAAATGCCACAAAAACCGGTTACCAGGCGGTAAAGATAGCGCTTGCGGGCTTTATAGTGCCTTACATTTTCGCTTATTCACCGACTCTGCTATTGATTGACGCTTCATTTGTGGAAATCGCAATTGCCACTGCGACCGCAATAATCGGGGTTCTTCTCCTTGGGGTTTTTTCGGAGGGATATCTTATCAGAAGCGCCGGAATCATAGAAAGGGTATTTGCCTTCATAGGTGCCATATGCCTAATGACGCCTGGAATTACATCAGACGCAGCCGGAATGGCAGTCTTCATACTCATACTTGCTTATCAGAAATTTGGCGGAGGCAAGCTTGAAAAAGCGGCTGACGCCGCATAAGACAGGAGAACAGAGACTTTGTCTTGGATAATAAAATCCCATCCTTATGGATGGGATTTTTGGATTTTTGCTTTTAAGAAAATCATAGCTTGAAGACAATGTATTTCCAAAGACTGATACTTTTAATATTGAAAGAAACGGCCGTGTCGGGAGGCAACAATTCATACAAGCTAAGAACTTTATCCTTTATTACTAATGTATGTTTTGCAATGGGCGAAACGCCATATACGAGATTCGGCATTTTTTTGTGTATGCCTGAGAAAACAACATACCCGTCCTTGACTTCTGTAGAACTTCCGGCTGAATCGGGAACTCCTGCTCCAAAGGCCTTGAAGCGGGTTTCCTCAAGATATATTTCCATGTCTTTTCCAACCTCGAATTGTTCTTCCCATGGCTCGAGCTCCACTGAATGAATCCATTTGACGGTAAATACATCTCCGGGATTTATTCTTTCCGTGTGGACAATCCTGTTGCTTTCAACTTCAGCAACCACAAGAACCTCTGTGTATTGATAAAGAATAATTATTGAGGCAATAGCAATGGCGAATAGAATTAAAGCTGTTTTTTTCATATAAGCCTTTCCTCCGATGAATGTGAACTGATAATCGATTCAAACCTTCAATAGTATAATATGAAAACAAGCCCTGTCTGTCAATTACAGGTTCAATCAGGACTTGGTTGACGCTTACCATCATGGGGTATAAAATATTGATAAACCAAAGACAGGGAGGAACTAAAAATGAAAGAGACATTCAATACATCATGGGCGGGAAATATGGAATTCGAAGCTGAAATAACAGGGCACAAGGTTCTTATGGACGCAAACAGCGAAGTTGGGGGCGAGGACAAGGGACCGAGGCCCAAACCGCTTTTGATTGCGGCGCTAACGGGCTGCACAGGAATGGACGTGGTTTCCATACTGAGGAAAATGCAGGTTGCTGACGATATTGAGTCTTTCGATATAAAGACCGAAACAGAAATAACAGATGAGCACCCCAAGACATATACCAAAATGCACCTGATTTACGAATTCAAGAGCAAGGGGGAGGCTCTTCCCTTGGCGAAAATAGAAAAAGCCGTCAAACTTTCCCAGGAAAGATACTGTGGAGTCAGCGCACTTCTTGAGAAGGCCCTTGAGCTGAGCTATGAAATCAAAATAATTTAAAATACAAAGTTTGAGATTATGCAAGGCATACGCAGGCCCGCACCTTTTTCGGTACGGGCCTGTCGATTTGTATGTCACTTTACTAAAAGCCAAAGCCCTATTGCCGCGGCCATAATGGCCCATGCATAAAAGAAAATGACTGTTCCGCTTTCGCCCAAGTATTTTATGAAGAGCTGGATTTTTTTCATTTTCCAGATGCTGTCCGGTTTTTTGACGGTTAAAAGTACAACAGCCGCCGAATAAACCAGCAAAAAGATTCCAAACAGTTTCAATCCACTCATGTGTTCCTCCTTTTTCAATATTTAATAGGAAATTTTGTCTCCATCTTCAAGTCCGTCACCTGGATTGACAATCACAATTTCGTTTTCCTCGAGTCCTTCAAGTATTTCGCAGCGAACATTTCCTTTGGCTCCCGATTCGACTTCTTTGAGTTCCGCTCTTTTATTTTTGACTGCAAAAACATATTCTTTTCTGCCGCGCCTTATTATCGCATCATTGTCAACGGTAAGCACTCCCTGTCTTTTGCCCAGCATGAACACCAAATCAACTTCTCGGCCGATCAGGCTGAAATCATGGTCGACTGCAATCTCGACAACGCCTTTCTGCTGGAAAACACCCAGGTCGGAAACGACTGTCTTGATGGTTGGATGAATCCTACGTACATATCCTTCAACGATTTCATTGTCAAAGAATATTTCCACAGGCGCATTCATTTCCATTTGCACAAAGCTTTCCTCAAGAAGACTCGATTCCACATAATACATGTCTTCGCAAATCTGAACGACGGGACTCATCGCAGTGACGGACTCGCCCCTTTCAACGAATATGTCGCCTACGGTTCCATCAAACGGAGCTCTTATCTGATATTCGTTTATCTGGTCTTTCAGTGATTCAAGCTGAGTCATCAGAGACTTGAGCTGGAAGCCGTATTGATCGAGCACATCGTCGTCTCCGCCCTTTGATGCCACTCTTGACTCGTTAGAAGCCATTATGTAGTTCATTTCTCCTACTGAACTGAGGAGCTCAAGCGAATCAAGTTCGGATTTGCTGATTGCACCCGCCTCATAAAGGGTCAGGGCATTTTCATAGTCGCTTTTCGCTTTCAGATAGTTTTCCTCGGCAATTTTGGCTGATGTCCTGTAGTTGGCAAGCGACAAATCGCTGTACGGCTTAGCCATATGAGATATGTTGCTTTCAAGCGACTTGATCTGGTAGTCGAGTGATTTCAACTGATATCCCAGAGCCTTGTCGTCCATGGAGACCAACAGATCTCCCTCCTTTACATTGTCGCCGACTTCAACGAGTATCGACAAGACCTTTGCGTTTCCCGCAGCCGGCAGGTCAAGGCTTAGCTCGCTCCTTACTTTGCCCATGTCTTCAACAGTGCGGTATATGTCGGTCTTTAAGGCAGTATCCACCTCCACATCCGCTGATGATCCGATCAGAAGCCATACAGCCACTGCTCCGACTGCCGCCAGGGCAAGCAGAGCAATAATCAGATTTCTCTTTTTTGGATCAATATTCATCTTGGCCATAAAAACACACCTCCCACAACATATTTTAAGGCACAAATCAAACCGTATAATTGCAATCTGTCTGCATTCAATGCTCAAGCCCCTTTCTTATTTTTGGAGCAATCACCAAAAACACCACAGCGCTTATCGCAACAACAAATGCCGTATAAAGCGAAATTTTGCCCCAGGAGCCGCTTCTGGAGAGAATCATGTCATTGGCCTTGTATGTCCAATAGAACGGTATTGGATAGAAAAACTTTTGCCATTTGTCCGAGAGAAGCTCCGCTCCGGCAACCGAACCCATAAGGGGGAGAAACAGTATTTTGATATTTCCGGCGGCTTCCATCACATCGTTGTTGTTTATTCCCTCTATGAATCCCACCAGTATGCTTATTATGGATGTTGCCATCAGCATCGTGAGCATTTGAAGCATGTTTACATTTGCGAATCCGGTCAAGACAAGCATCGTTATTGTACCGACCACTGGGACGAGTATTCCTATGATGCTTTTTCCGATAATGTATCCGCCCCTTGATATGGGGGTCACATTCATTGCGCTTATGGTGTTGTCAACTTTCTCTTCGACAATGTTAAGAGCTATAAGCATTCCTCCGAGAACAGAAGAGAGCATTATTGCGACATTTACCATGAGTTTCTTGATTGGAGGGATGGTGTTGCCGAAGTCAGAGAATTCCACTCTCGTGTCCTCGGAAGTCACCCCGAAAAATTCATATGCTCTGAGCGTTTTTACAAAATCCACTATGCCTTCGGGTTCGTTTCCCTGTGCGAGAATATAGTAGTCGTTGTTTTCCGGAAGAATTCCGACTATGTTGTCCCTTTTTTCAACTCTGTGCTTCACATCTTCGGAAGTCTCGAAAAGCTCGACCACTGCGTAATCCATGAAGTATTCTATGTGTTCGGACCTATCGTCTTCAAGCATAGCAATAGTTACTGTTGAATCGTTTACACTGGGCACAAACAGATTTATGGCTATTGAAAATAGAACGGGAAAGATTATTATATAAAGAGCGATAAAGTCCCGCATGCTTACCCGGATGTCCCGCAGGAAAACCGCCAATATTTTTCTGTTCATTTTGTCTTCACCCGCCTCGTCATATCGTCAGGGTTTTCTTGAATCTGTAGTTTGCAAAAATGAAAAGCAACAAACCCGCTCCCAAGAATCCGAGAGACACATTCAAAACATATCCGGCGCTTCCGCCTGCAGATATTGTCTCTTTGAAACCTTCGAGTATGTGGTATGTCGGAAACCATTTTATCCATCCCGGTTCCCAGCTTGGAGCAAAGTACGATACGTTTGGAATTATCATTGCAACTATTATGATGTAGAAAGCACCGAACGACTGCATTATGTCCCTGTAATAGGTAGTCAAAAGAAGCCCGAGCGATGAAAATGCAAATGCCGTCACTACAACCAGCAGAATCAAAAGCGGATAATTGGCGTTTGCGCCCATAATGGGAACGACAATTATGAGGCTTGTGGCAATCGTAGTCACCATCAAGACTCCAATCTTGCTCATCAGATAGTGCCAGACCTTCGAAGCGGTAACCGCATAGGCCGTTATTATTCCCTCTTTCTTGTCCAGAAAAACATACGCCGCCATGATGAAAAGACCCATGATGCTTCCGTTGTAGGTAAGAAAAACGGGAACTATGTTTTCTCTGTTGTTGAGCACAAATGGATCCTTCTCGATAGTCTCAACAGTTTGTCTGTCCATGTGCCTTTCCACAAACCGGTAGTTTACCTTGTTGTTTTGAAGAACCATATAAAGGTTTCGCAGTCTTTCGGATTCGTATCCCTGCAGATAGTATAAATAATTCAGTCCGCCGTCGCCGCCCTGAACTATTTCAATACCGACTTCATTGTCTTCCTCGGCCAGCCGCAGAACCGCATCGCGTTCGTCCACAAAATATATGTTCCTGGTGTCTGTAACAAACAGGTCGGCACCGTACATATCCCCTCCCACATTTATTTCAACCCGTTCATACTCTTCGTATTCGTCCTCGTCGTCAAGTATCCCCCTGTAGATCAAATCGACATAATCCGAAGAGAGGCTTCCGGCATAAAGGTACTCGTCTGTTCTGTTGTCCGTTTCTTCAGGCACCGCAACGAGCAAAATCAAAAGGAGAACAAAAGCCATGCCCACTTCTATGTAGAAGTACCAGCTCTTGGATGAAAGCTGAAGTTCCTTTATAAAACTGTGCCACAGCTTCATTTCAAACAAGCTCCCTTCCCGTGACCTTGATGAAAATTTCCTCCAAGGTTGCCTCTTTGGTATGCATAGTCCGGATTTCGAAACTGTCCAGTATTTCCTTGAGTCTTCCTATGTCCCGCTTAGCAACGAAAGACAGAGATTCCTTTTTGACTTTTTTTCCATCGAGATATTCCACTTCGACAAATTTTTCGCCGTACTGCAACTTCAGGTTCTTAGGGGAGTCAATCAGCTTGATTTCTCCGTCCACGATGAATCCCACACGGTCGCAAAGCTCGTCAGCGATAAACATGTTGTGGGTGGTAAGGAAAATTGTGACGCCTTCATTGTTCTTTTCCTTGATTATTTTTTTTATCTCCGATGCAATTGACGGATCGAGTCCTGTAGTAGGCTCGTCCAGAAACCACAGAGTAGGATTGTTGATCATTGAACGGGCAAAGGTCAAACGGTGTTTCATTCCCTTTGAGTATTCTCCGGCTTTTATGTCGCTCTTGTTCCCAAGACCAACCAACTCAAGCAGCTCCTGCGGATCCCTCGTCTTTACATCGAAAAGCTTCCTGTAGAATTCAAGATTTTCCTTGCCGGTCATCTTGCTGTAGACATTTGACTGCTCGAAGGACATTCCTATCTTGTTGAACATTTCATTCTTGATATGCTTTATATCGTATCCGGCAACAGTAACATTACCCTGCTGAAGTTGCAAAAGTCCTGTCAAAATTCCCTGGGTGGTCGACTTTCCTGCGCCGGAAGGGCCCAAAAAACCAAAGACTTCGCCTTCTGTTATTTCAAAGCTGACATCCTTGACGGCATATTTTTCGTCATTCGAATAGGAATGGTATAAATTGCTCACACTAATCATTTTCCATTTCCCCTTTCTTGCAGAAAGCCTTTCTCAAAATATCCAAGTACGGGTCGATTCCTGAAACGATTTTCGCATATTCCAGTTCGGAGCCTGTTTTTTTAATTAGAGATATATGTTCCTCTCCATACTTTTCAATGGTCCACTGAATAATTTTTATAGCCTTTTGGGAATCAAGACCTTCCTTGAATTGGCTCATGTCAATATTCTTGACATAAATCTGGTGATATATGTCGGGTACCATCTCTTCGACTTTTTCCCTTATGTCCGAAATGGAGTTCCTGTCATAAAGCGCCTTTGCAAATGTCTCCAATCCGGGATACCTTGCAAGCACTCTCATCTTGATTATGGCAATCTGCCTGATCCGGTTGAATATGTCAGTTTCATCAAAGTCTGTCTCATCAAGAATCACATCAACCATTTTTTTAAATACAAAGTTTTCAAGGTGGTCATAAAGTTCCTTCTTGTTTTTGAAGTAATGAAACAGAAGTCCTTTGGATATGCCCGCATTTTTGACAATATTGTTGGTTGAAGCCTTTTCATAGCTGTTGCGTCCGAATTCATCCAAAGCGCTGTTTATTATTTTGTCCCTTTTTTCGGGATCGAGTTTTTTCAATATTTTTTCCAATAAAAACACCCTCCATTGACCGATGTGGTCAATTTTATTATAAAGCAATTGACCAATGTGGTCAACATTTTTCGCAAGTCTTTCGATTTTATTTATATTCAGGCAAATTTCACTTTTTCATTGCATTTCCATATTCAACTTGAATTGATATGTATTCTTTATACCCACAGCAAGGTTATATTACCATTGCTCATCCAAAATATGGTGTTGCTGCCCGCCGCGCCGGTTAAAGCGAAAGTTTGTATTTTAATATGCCAAAAGCGCATTAAAAAATTCAGGGTAATCTGCTTTAGATAAAGTATAATTGAAGAGAGATAAGGCATTTAGTTTTTATTTCTGAAAGAGTTGGACGGACGGGAGGAGCCATTAAAATGAAAAATTACAGCGCTTTCGACATAATAGGACCGGACATGATAGGTCCATCAAGTTCCCATACTGCGGGTGCCAACCGCCTTGGTGCGATGGCGCGGAAGATATCGCGCGGGAAAATGACAAGAATAGTCATCAATCTCCACGGTTCTTTTGCCAAGACTTTTCGCGGCCACGGAACCGACAGGGCGCTTGTTGCAGGGCTCATTGGCATATCGGCCTCTGACGAGCGGCTCAGGGACGCATTGGACATTGCAGAAGAATCGGGTCTTTCGTATGAATTCGTGCAGGCAGATCTTGGGAATGTACATCCGAATACTGTGAAGTTTGTTATCGAGCAGCCGGACGGAAAAACAATAGAGATAATGGGTGCGTCCATAGGCGGAGGCAACATTGAAATAACAGAGATTGACGGACTCAAGCTCAAGCTTACAGGAGAGTATCCCACTCTTATAACAAGGCACAGTGACTACCCCGGCGTCATATCAAAAGTCACGGGGATTCTGGCTGATTACGGAATAAACATTGCCTTCATGAGCGTTTACCGCCACAGCAAGGGGCAAGACGCATTCATGGTAATAGAAACCGATGATATGTTTGACGAAGGAATAGAGGCGGAATTGCGCAACAATATTGAAGGCGTTAAGGATGCCTATGCGATTGTATTCACAGACGGGGGTGCATAGAAATGGATTATGGATTCAGAAACGGGAAACAACTTGTGGAGCTTTGTCGTGCCCGCGACATGGCTATAGGACAAATAATGGCGCTAAGGGAAACTGAAATCTCGGACAAGACAATTGAAGAGGTCCGATTTGGAATGAATGAAAAACTGAAAATAATGAAGGCGGCAGCAGCCAAAGGCATGAACAGCGAAATGAAGTCAGTCGGAGGGCTCATAGGAGGAGAGGCAAAAAAGCTCGACTCTTGGAGGCAAAAGAACAGGAGCTTGTCGGGAAGCATTGTAAACAAGGCCGTTTCAAGGGCTCTTTCAGTGATGGAGGTCAATGCCTCAATGGGAAGGATCGTAGCTGCGCCTACGGCCGGTTCCTGCGGTATAATTCCCGGCGTATTGCTGACGGCAGCCGAAACACTTGAATCAAGCGAAAAAGAACTTGTGGACGCCTTATTTGCGGCTTCTGCCATAGGTCTCATAGTCACACAGAACGCTACCGTATCCGGTGCGGAAGGGGGCTGCCAGGCAGAGACGGGAACCGCCGCAGCCATGGCTTCAGCGGCGGCGGTACAGATGGCCGGGGGAACGCCGGAGATGTCGCTGCACGCTGCGGCAATGGCCTTCAAGAACGTGCTCGGTCTAATATGCGACCCCATAGCGGGTCTCGTGGAGAGCCCTTGCCAGAAGCGCAACGCCATCGGAGTTGTGAATTCCATGATTTCAGCGGACATGGCACTTGCAGGCATCGAGAGCATAATTCCATTCGATGAAGTCGTGGAAGCGATGTACAGGGTCGGGAAAGCCCTACCAATAGCTTTCAGGGAAACGGCAATGGGAGGCCTTGCAACGACACCCACGGGGATTGAAATTTCAAAAAAGCTTTACTCGGCAGAACAATGATTGGGTCATTGATTATAATGCAGCTTTTACTTTAAAGATGACTCAAATAATAACTGGCAAATTATTATAAAATTGAATGGAAAGCTATCCAATATTATTATCTATACAGAAACAGTTTTCCCAAAAGCGGAGTCTTGACGTCAACAGCCTCTTCGGGGCACATCTCCTGGCAGCAATAGCAGCGTATGCATTTCTTATAGTCGTATACAGGCGGGTTAGACCGGTCGCCTTTCTTGAATTCAAGAGCTTTTCCCTGCACGGGGCACGCCTCAACGCAGACTCCGCAACGTATGCATTTCGACTCGTCTATGAAGGGCTTGCGAAGAACAAGTCCCCTGAATATTGATGCCGCGGCAAAGTTTTCATTTTTTACCGGCCCCTTCTTTATGTCGAAGTCCTTTGAAACGAACTCGTCAAGGTCATCGCCCAAATACTCAATGTCTTCCTCTTTCCATTTTCCAAGCCCGTACGATTCACCATAATAAACGGTGGGAATCAACTCGGGGTCAAGTTCGACCATTCTGCAGAATGTGGCGTCGACGGCGACAGGGTCGTCGGAAATTATTATCACCTTCATTTTCTTGGGCTTTCCTGACCTCGGGCCGTTTCCCTCCATTGCTACAATTCCGTCCATTATATGAAGTCTTGGCTTTATAAGAAGGTTGAGGTCTACGAGCATCTTTGAGAAACTTATCGCATCGGGATATTTGGCGTGCATGGCCCCTTTGTTTATGCCGTATACAAGCCCGAGCGAGTTTTTGACAGCCCCTGTAATCCTGGTCAATTGATGCGCCTTCATTTTGCAAAGGTTGAGTACAGCGTCACTTTCGCGGACTGCATTGACAATTTCAAATTGTTTTGTGAAATTGCCCTGGGGGAAATCCGCGGTTTCGCCTCCTTTGAAATTTGCGAATTCAATTTTGTGCCTGTCAGCGATTTCCTTCAGCCCGGAATTTTCGGCAACCCTTTCCGGCTTGCCGAAACCCGGGGAGTCTCCATACACTATGTTGAAATTGTTTTCTTTCATAAGCCTGACTACGGCCTCGAACACAGCGGGATGGGTCGTAACGCTTTTGTCCGGATGGCTTGAAGCCAAAAGATTCGGCTTCAGTAGAATTTTTTCAGAAACATCGAAAAATGCTTCCAGTCCTCCAAGCAAATTCAGCCCTTCCTTGATTTTTTCATAAACCGTCTCACGGTCGTAGTTTTCACATTTTAAAATCGCCACTTTTGACATTTGAAGACTCCTTTCTCAGCAGTTGCCCGTTTGGATTGCGGTTACTATAATAATAAGCCAAAAGAAGGAAACTTAACAGTATTTGTCGAAATATTTAAACGGATTGTTATAAGCATTATTTGTGCCACAAAATGCATGTGACTTTAAGTCTTGAAATGGGTAAAAATAATATAATTTACATGAAAACGAAGGGGGCCGTTTTATGAAAGTAAATTCACAGGCAAATGTCAAAGTTTCAGGTATTGAGAATCCGGTTGCCGTCGATATAACTTCAAGGGAAAAGCCCGGTATAGAACATGAAGTTATGCATGGGTGGCAGAGCGTACTCAACCTTCTTGCGAGAGTCGCTGATGTGCCTGCGGCGCTTATAATGGAAATCAAGGATGAAAAAATGGAAGTGTTTCTTTCGAGTGAAAGCGAAGGCAATCCATATAAAAGGAATGAAAGCGAAAATCTTGGATCCGGACTCTATTGCGAGACAGTAATAGGATGGAGCGAAAAGCTTGAAGTGCCTGACGCTTTGGCGGATTCGCTCTGGGAAAACAATCCCGATGTAAAGCTTAATATGATTTCATATCTGGGATATCCACTGCAATGGGAAAACGGCGAATTCTTCGGAACGATATGCGTACTCGATGAAAAGAAGCGAATCCACAGCGATTTGACAAAACAGATAATGCTTGAATTCAAGAATATCGTCGAGAAAGATTTGAGGCTTTTGGACAAGAACGCAATGATAGAGAAAATGAACAAAGAACTAAGAGATATTTCACTAAGGGACGGACTTACGGACCTCTACAACCACAAGGCGATACATGAGTTCCTTTTTGTTGAAATACAGAACGCTGTCAGATATGGCAAGAGCCTTACGGTGGCAATGGTCGATATTGACGGATTCAAGGAAATAAACGACCAATACGGGCATAAGACCGGAGACCTTGTTTTGGCTGATTTCGCCGATCTTATGAACACAAGGCTCAGGGATGCCGATATCATAGGTCGTTATGGAGGAGATGAATTCCTTATAATATTCACCGACACGAGAATCGAGGACGCATACGGAATAATCGACCGTCTCCGCAAGAATGCTGAAAAGTCGCAAGGTGCTGGAATAGGCATAACAATAAGCGCTGGAATCGCTTCCATGGACGAAAAATGCACTGCAGATGAGCTTGTCGCGCGAGCCGACGAAGCACTTTACAAGGCGAAGCAAAAAGGGAAAAACATGGTGATAGATTACTGATAATCAAGGATGGTGTTAAGGGTGAAATTAATGGTATAGAGACAAGCGGGCATCATCACGAGTGCTACAACGGGAAGGGTTATCCCGATGGCATTTTTGGCAGGGAGATACCCCTTTCAGCCAGAATAATGGCGGTGGCGGACGCTTACGACCCTTGTCAGCAGACGTCCATACAAAATGGCTTATACTCATGAAAAGGCATATTCTATGATAGTCGATGAGTCTGGACGAAAATTCGATCCTGACATAGTTAAGGTTTTTACCGAGAATGAATGGATTTTCGAGTCGATAGTGGGGAAATACCAATCAGAGGCAGATACTGCTTGACATCTCAAAGAGACTTCTGTAATAAAATATTAATAAAATAAATGACGAAATTATTAGTTAATTTTTGAATTGTGTATTAAAATAGGGTTAAGTATGATTAACATTTCCGGTTATTCATACCCCCTTTATAATCCCCGGCAGTCTGACCAACTGTACGGGGATTGTTATAAGTAAAAAAGATGATAAATATTTAGGTAATATTAGAAAAACTGATAAAAGTAAGTGACAGTGGGTAATAATAAAAAAAATAATCCAAAAGGCAAACTTGTCGAAAGGCAGGGACGCAAAGCTTGAAGTCTAAAGTGAAAACTATGACGGTTCGGCTGCCATTAAAATGGCAGCTTTTTGCTTTCAAAAAAGAAATAATGGAAGGGGATAGGAAAATGAAATTTAGAGAAAAAAGATTGTTTATAATATTTATGGTGTTGACACTTGCTTTGGTATTGCCGATGAGCAGAATAGACGATTATTCTTATGCAGTATCTGAAAATGCTTCCGAGCAGGGAAAAGAAAACTCACAAAGTGGAAAAGAAAAAAGCGAAAAGCAGAAAGAAAAAGGCGAAAACGGAAACAGCGAAAACAGCAGCAACGGCAGCGAAAACAGTAGCAACGGCAGCGAAAACAGTAGCAACGGCAGCGGAAACAGCAGCAACGGCAGCGGAAACAGCAGCAACGAAGGCGACAACGGCAATAGCACCAGCTGGGACAAGAGTTCGTTAGTATTCAACGGCGGCAATGGCGCAGAGTGTCCCGAAATATACACACAAATAAAAAATGGCGGATCAGGAAATATGTCGGGGTCCGTGGATTGGAAACTCTTCTATGCTGAATCAGGAAACCCCAAGAATGGTGAAGTTGTAGCAAACGGCACATTTGGACCGTTGGATTCCGGAGATAGCGAGGAATTAAGAGTAAATCTGCAGGATTACCACGGAGAGGCTGGAAACTACATGTTCAAGGCATATCAGATGGATGGCCATCCCGGAACAGGAGCCCTTTGGAGCGATTCCATAGCCTTCATACCTTGCTATGACAGCGACGATGATTCAGACGACAGCGATGATGATTCAGACGACAGCGATGATGATTCAGACGACAGCGATGATGATTCAGACGACAGCGACGACGACTCCGACGACAGCGACGATGACTCGGACGACAGCGACGACGACTCCGACGACAGCGATGATGATTCAGACGACAGCAATGACGACGATTCAGACAACAACGGAAACAATATAAACAACAATAGTGATTTTGAGCAAGAAGAAATAAATGTGCCGCAAGAGGACAATGTTCCCCAAGGCAAACCTCAAATGACTATGGCTTCGGGTGAAGCAGCAGAATTGGAAGTTCCGGTTATAGAGGTGCCCCAGGCTCTCCCGAATACAGGTGAAGAAAGTAAAAATATTTTCTACTTCATGGGAATGCTTCTTATCGGGCTTGGACTTCTTTACAGAAGAAAAGCGGAAAACCAATATTGAATAAATTTTATAATTCATAAAAAGTATAAAAAGTAAAATCCCATGGAAAAGGGGACAGTCCCCTTTTCCATGGGATTTCTTTTTTTTGAGAGCATATTGCTTGTATTAGGTGTATTATTAAATAAAAGGGGTGGTAAAAAATGCCAAGGCAAGCAAGAAAAATGAGTGAAAGCGGATTTTACCACGTGATGATCCGCGGCAACAATAAAGAATACATATTCGAATCACCGCAGGACAAAGGCAAATTCATGAAAATCTTCAAGGAAAAAATTGAGTTGAATGATGTTGCTGTGGCGGCATACTGCCTCATGGGAAATCATTTTCACCTTGTGGCAAAAGCTGAAATAGATGAACTGGCGGATTTCATGAAAAAAATCACCGTTTCATATGCATCATACTATAACCTGAACCGAGACAGGGTGGGGCATGTTTTTCAAGGGAGATTCAGGAGTGAAACGATTGAGAGCAACCAATATCTTTTGGGAGTTGTCAGATACGTCCATCGAAATCCTTTGGAAGCCGGATTGGTCGGACGCATTGAAGATTGGCAATGGTCAAGCTACACGGAGTATATTGCAAAAAGCAGATTACTGGATAATCAAGTAAAAGAATTAGTTGAATCATTATTTGGTTCAAAAAAAGGGTTTAAAGAAATACATAAGGATTGGGACAACAACGAATATATGGATATCCCAGAAGTTATGAAAAAGAGAAGGAAAATAAGGGCAAATGGCATATATCAGGAAATGCTGAATCGAGAAGGCTTGGCAAAGGAAGATTTGAAAAATGCAGATAAGCATATAGTGTATGGTATTGCATCAAAACTGACAAAAATTTATGGATTCACTCGAAAGGAAACATCCGAGATTATGGGGGTGGGTCGCGGATTCGTGGAATGGGCAGTAAAAAAGTGATGCGGATAAATACATGGAAAAGGGGACTGTCCCCTTTTCCATGTGAGTTAAAAGACCTTGGGGCCTCTTTGCATTCCAACTGAGCTTGAGCGCGCCATTTCAAGAAGGCCGTATGTCTTCATATGGTCTATGAAAGATTCGATTTTTTTCTGCTGTCCGGTAACCTCAAGAACCATGGTGTCTTGGGTGATGTCAAGAACAGAAGCCTTGTAAAGATCAGAGAGGTCTTTGATTTCGCGTCTGGATTCAACCGGGGCGGATACTTTTATTATGAGTATTTCCCTTATCAGCGAGTCCTCCGGCAAAAGCTCCACAACTTTGATTACCGGCACCTGCTTGTTGAGCTGTTTCATTATTTGTTCGGTCTGCCAGTCGTCGGCAGTTATGCCTATAGTCATCCTCGAAAATGCCGGGTCTTCGACTGTTCCAACGGAAAGTGAGTCTATGTTGTAGCCCCTTCTGCTGAAAAGGCCGGCAATGCGGGATAAAACCCCGGCATGGTTTTCAACCAGAACGGACAGTATTCGCTTATTCATTCTAAAACCTCCTGACGGAATTGATTTTGGAGTCTATTTTGCAGTTTATAAGCCAACTGTCATGACCGGCGCAAGCAAGGTCAAGTATTTTTTCGAAGCTTTCCATATCGCAAGCGTGAGCGCTTTTAAGACCGTATGCTTCCGCAATTTTTACGAAATCCGGTCCCTTTTCGAAACGCACACCGTGTCTGCATTCCTTTCCATAAGCGTTGTCCTGGAGCTCCCGCACCATTCCCAGGTACTGATTGTTCAAGAGAAGTATAACAACCTTTTCTCCCGATTCCGCCAATGTTCCAAGCTCGCCCAGACTCATCTGTATTCCGCCGTCCCCCATAACCGAGAAAACCTGTCTGCCTGGGACTGCCATCTTGGCACCGATAGCCGCGGGAAGTCCGTAACCCATTGTCCCCAAGCCTCCAGAGGTCAGGAATCTTCTCTTGCCTGACATTTCTATGTGCCTTGCCGCCCATATCTGGTTGAGTCCCACATCAGCGGTGAATATAGCGTCAGGGTCGGCCTTTTCCGAAACATGATGCAGAAGCACCGCCGGATCGAGTTTATCTGCCCGCGTCTTGGAGGGCACCGGTTCCTCCGATGGAGTCCTGCACGGTTTCCAATTCCATGACTTGTCCGGGTCCATATGCTTAATCAAATACATTAGGGCGTCTCCTGCATCGCCTACAATGGGTATTTGTGTCTCAATATTCTTTCCAACCTCTGCCGGGTCTATGTCTATGTGGACAATCGTTTTCTTTTGCTCAAAAATTTGTCCTCCCGCGGTGGCTCTGTCAGATATCCTTGCCCCGATTATTATGAGTAGGTCGGACTCCTTAAGGGCCTGTTTAGCACGCAGATGACCGTGCGAGCCAATCATTCCAATTGAATTTGGAAGGCTTCCGTCGATGGCGCTGTTTCCCATAAGAGTGTGGACAACAGGCATTCCTGTTTTATGCAGAAAGATGTTGAGAGGAGTCCTGGAGCCTGAGCAGAGTATTCCTCCGCCTGCGCAGACCAGGGGCCTCTCGCTTTTCTCTATTGCGCTTATGGCTTTCTTTATCTGTTTCCTGTTTCCGTGGAAAACAGGCTTGTACCCCCTTATATGTATTTGAGGATCGCATGAATCCTTTACGTCCGCCTTTTGTATGTCGACAGGTATGTCTATCAGCACAGGACCGGGCCTGCCTGTTGAAGCAATGTGGAAAGCCTCTTTCATTATTCTGGGCAGTTCGTTTGCATCCTGCACCAGGTATGTATGTTTTGTGAAAGGCTCCGAGGCTCCGGTTATGTCTGCCTCTTGAAACGCATCGGTTCCTATCCTGCTCCTTTGAACCTGGCCCGTTATTATGACCAAAGGTACTGAGTCTGCCTGGGCTGTCGCTATTCCAGTTATTATGTTGGTGGCCCCGGGTCCGCTTGTCACTATGCATACTCCGGGTTTTCCGCTCATGCGTGCATATCCGCTTGCTGCGTGGGCCGCGCCCTGCTCTGTACGGGTCAGCACATGGACAAGACCCGAAGCCCTCAGGGCTTCGTAAAGGGGGAGGACAGCTCCTCCCGGATGACCGAAGACTCTTTCTATTCCGTGCTTTTCAATTGACCCTATAATGGTTTTGGCGCCTTCCATTTCGATTCCTCCATCAAGTTTTTAAATACTATTAAACTATGGATATGCCCTGGTGTCAACTAAAAATTCTGAAAACATCAATAAATCGACATTATTCAGAAAAAAATAATTATTTTTCAATATTTTGTTGACAAAGGAAGAACATCTTGATAACATAGGCAACAATATATCGAAAAGA
>Ga0102926_1000099_pt1 | contig 42697 bp, 32 predicted proteins | sample SalPonR1_A_D2_MG_FD_78173 | JGI IMG/M metagenome (GOLD analysis project Ga0102926, IMG submission 78173) | Salt pond soil microbial communities from South San Francisco under conditions of wetland restoration - Salt Pond MetaG R1_A_D2_MG | ecosystem: Environmental > Aquatic > Marine > Intertidal...
GGTCATGGAAAAAGTATGGTAGAAGAAAAAACTGGATTTTTCTCAAAAAAAGACGGTTGGGATAAATTAGTCTATGACGTTAAAATAATAAACGATTATATAAAGAAATTGTTTCCAAAATTAGATATTTTTTTTCTGGGCCATTCTATGGGTTCTTTTGTTTTAAGAGATGCTATTCATTCCCTAGAAGATAAAATCAAAGTTAGTGGTGCTATTATTTCTGGTACAGGCAATCCAAGTAAATTTTTAGTGGATTTTGGTGCATTTATAACAAGAGTATTGCTAGTTTTCTATGATCCAAATAAACCAACGAAACTATTAGAGACTATTAGTTTTTTTGGCTATGAGAAACATTTCAAAAATGAAAACAATAAGAGCTGGTTAACAAGAGATATTAAAAAATTAAATGAGTTTAAGAAATATAAATTTGCTTTTAAAGAAATGCCATTAATATTTTATAAAGATTTATACCATGGTATTAGTCGAATCATTAGAAATGAATTTTTTAATGTGAATATTCCTTTATTAATTATCTCAGGGAAAGAAGACCCAGTAGGTAATTATTCTAAAGATATTGAAAAAGTTGTGGTTAAATACTCTAAAAATACAAAAGTTGATTATCATATATATGATGATATGCGTCATGAAGTATTGAATGAAATTGGGAGAAAGATAGTTTATAAAGATGTTATTGATTGGTTAGATCAAAAGAGGTGATATTATGAGTTGTCTATACAATATAGGAATTGATGTTGGTTCTACGACAATTAAAATAGTAATTTTAGATGATAAAAATGAAATAAAATTTTCAAGTTACAAACGTCATAACTCTGATATAAAGAAAACATTTATTGATATGATGGAAGAAATAAAAAATATAATTATTAATAAAGATATTAAAATAAAAGTATCAGGATCTGGTGGTTTGCTAATTTCTGATTATTTTGGTATTGAGTTCATTCAGGAAGTGATTGCTTCAACTAAAGCTATAAAAAAACTTATACCTTATACAGATGTTGCAGTAGAACTTGGTGGTGAGGATGCTAAAATAACTTATTTTGAAACCACCCTTGACCAACGGATGAACGGTGCATGTGCCGGTGGTACTGGTGCTTTTATTGATCAAATGGCTATTTTATTGAATACAGATGCGGCAGGACTAAATGCATTAGCTAAGAATTATGAAACAATTTATCCCATCGCTTCAAGGTGTGGTGTCTTTGCTAAAACAGATGTACAACCCTTAATCAATGAAGGGGTTCCTAAAGAAGATATTGCTGCCTCAATTTTTCAAGCAGTTGTAAATCAAACAATTAGTGGCTTATCAGCAGGGAAAAAAATAAAAGGTAATGTTGCTTTTCTAGGCGGTCCTTTGACATATCTATCTGAATTAAGAAATGCATTTGCCACGACTTTAGGTTTAAAAGATAATGAAATAATATTTCCAGAAAATTCTAGATTATATGTTGCTATTGGTACAGCTTTAAGTGCGAGAAAATCTGAAAGTGTACGATCTGATGATATTTATCAGGCTTTTGATGAGTTTAAGAAAGCACCTAATAATTTTGTCAATAATCTTCAGCCACTTTTTAAAAATGAGGTATCTTATGAATTGTTTAAAGAAAGACATAATCGAAATAAGATCAAAAGAATACCTATAAATGAAGCGAAAGGAGATTTATATCTGGGTATTGATGCAGGTTCAACAACTTCTAAAATTGCTGTAATTGATTCAGATGGCGTTTTAGTGGATTCTTTTTATGAAAATAATAACGGGCAACCATTAGAAACTATTAGAAAAGCACTAATAGATATTTTTGAATCCCTACCGAAAGAAGCTCGAATTCGTTGTTCAGGGGTGACAGGTTATGGAGAAGAATTGATTAAAAATGCTTTCAAAATTGATTTTGGTGAAATTGAAACCATTGCTCATTACAAAGCTGGAGTTATGTTTGAAGAAAACGTAGATTTCATACTTGATATTGGTGGTCAAGATATGAAAAGTTTAAAAATAAATGACGGGATAATAGAGAGCATTATGTTAAATGAAGCTTGTTCAAGTGGATGCGGTTCTTTTATTGAAACATTTTCTAATTCACTTAATATTGATATTGAAGATTTTGTTAAAAAATCTCTATTTTCACAAACACCTGTTGATCTAGGCACAAGGTGTACAGTATTTATGAACTCAAAAGTTAAACAGTCTCAAAAAGAAGGCGCTTCTGTGGGAGATATCGCTGCAGGCATATCATACTCTGTTATAAAGAATGCATTATTTAAAGTCATTCGTTTAAAAGACACATCTGATTTAGGGGAAAATATTGTTGTACAAGGTGGTACTTTCTATAATGATGCTGTATTAAGGGCCTTAGAGATAATTTTAGATAAAGAAGTGGTACGCCCAGATATTTCTGGCTTGATGGGTGCTTTAGGTTCAGCCATTATTGCAAAAGAAAGAGCTTATACTGATTATAAGACTCAAATGTTAGACCAAGGTGCTTTAGAGAATTTTACAATTAGTAAAATTAATACGCGTTGTAAACTCTGTGGAAATCAATGTCTGTTAACAGTGAATAAGTTTAATGATAAGAGAAAATTTATCACTGGTAACCGTTGTGAAAGAGGTTCGGGTAATGTAACCGATAGTAAAGAAGTATTTAATATGTTTAACTATAAATATGATAAACTATTTGATAGACCATCTTTAGACATAGAAAATGCTGAAAATGGAACCATTGGTATGCCTAGAGTACTAAATATGTATGAAAATTATCCCTTTTGGCATGAGTTTTTTACAAGTTTGAGCTATAGAGTGGTTCTATCATCTAGATCTAATGGTGAAATATTTCAAAAAGGTATTAGTTCAATACCTTCTGAATCTGTTTGTTATCCAGCTAAACTTGTACATGGTCATATTGAAGATTTACTTGAAGACGGTGTTAAAAAGATTTTTTATCCTTCAATACCTTTTGCTATAAAGGAAGATGAAGGAGCTGACAATCACTTTAATTGTCCCGTCGTTACTTCTTATCCTGAGACTATTAAAGCAAATTTAGAAAACTTAAAAAATCCAGATATAGAATATATAACAAATTTTTACCCGATCTATGATCAAAAGAAAATGTTTAAGAAAGTTTTAGAAATATTTTTACCAATGGGCCATAATAAATCTGAACTAAAGAAAGCCCTCAACAATGCTTATATAACGCAATACAAGTTTAAGGAAGATATTCAGAAAAAAGGTGAAGAAATAATTGACTATCTTGAAAGTAGTAATGAAAAGGGTGTCGTATTAGCTGGCAGACCATACCACATCGACCCAGAAATAAATCATGGCATAGCAGATGTTATTGAAAATTACGACGTTCCTGTTCTTACTGAAGATTCTATTTCTCATTTAAGTAAAGTCGATAGGCCAATAAGAATTGTTGATCAATGGTCATATCATACTCGTTTATATAATGCTGCGAAGTATATCTCAACAACCAATACTCTTGAAATGATTCAATTAAGTTCTTTTGGTTGTGGTCTAGATGCCGTTACTACAGATCAAGTTCAGGAAATACTTGAAAGAAATAACAAAATATATACTAACATTAAGATTGATGAAATAAATAATCTGGGTGCTGCGCGTATAAGAATTCGCTCTCTTTTAGCAGTTATGAATAAGCGAACATTTGAGATCAATGAGGAAGTATTATCTAACCCCGTTGAGTTTACAGAAAAAATGAAAAGAAAGTATACTATACTAGCGCCGCAAATGGCGCCAGTACATTTTGAGTTTTTAGAGAAATCCTTTGAATCTGAAGGTTACAACTTAAAAGTTTTAGAGAATGTTAGCGAAAATACAGTAACTGAAGGATTAAAGTATGTTCATAATGATGCTTGTTATCCTACGGTTATTGTCGTTGGTCAAATAATGGAAGCATTAAACTCAGGAGAATATAATGTTGATCAAACGGCAGTAATTATCTCTCAAACCGGTGGCGGTTGCCGTGCGACAAATTATATTGCCTTTATAAGAAAAGCGCTTAAAGATGCAAATCTATCTCATATTCCAGTAATTTCGTTAAATGCTGGTGGTCTCGAATCAAACGCAGGCTTTAAATTAAATCCTGCTTTGCTAAAGAAACTAACGATGTCATTAATATATGGGGATTTACTTTCAAGGGTTGTACTTAAAACAAGACCCTATGAGCGTATAGCTGGCTCTGTAAACGCATTATATGATCACTGGCGCTCAATTACTCTTCAGTCTATTGTTAAAGGTAAGCTAAGTGAGTTCAAAAATAATATTCATTCTATTGTAAAAGCCTTTGATGAAATACCCTTAGAAGATATTAAGAAACCTAAGGTTGGAATTGTTGGAGAAATACTCGTTAAGTTCCATCCAGGTGCTAATAATGATATTGTTGGCTTTCTTGAATCAGAAGGTGCAGAAGTTGTTGTACCAGACTTAACAGATTTTATGTTGTACAGCAGTTATAATCCTGTTATTAGAAATGAGTTACTCTATGAATCAAAAATGAAGAGTATCTTGGGTAAAATAGCGATTCAATACTTTGAGTATTTTAGAAAAGATATGAAAAAAGCACTCGAGAACTCAAAGCGTTTCAATCCGCCAGAAGCAATAGAAAAGTTGGCAGAAAAGGCTTCTGATATTTTATCTCTTGGACACCAAACAGGAGAAGGTTGGTTTTTAACTTCAGAGATGATTGAATTAATAGAGAATGATGTACCGAATATTGCTTGCATCCAACCATTTGCTTGTTTACCAAATCATATAACCGGTAAAGCCATGATTAAAAAAATACGGGAGAAATTTCCAAATTCAAATATTACCGCAATAGATTATGATCCTGGTTCAAGTGAAACGAATCAAATTAATCGTTTAAAACTAATGCTTTCAACTGCTAAATCGAAACTTGAGTAATATAATAGTCTAAGTTACTTGACATGTGTCACTAAAAAATATAAAATTATAAATAGAAATACTTATATAATTAGGTATTTTAATCGGAAAATGGAGGTGAAAAAATGAATACTTTTATTATTCCGGCGATTATTATATTGATTCCTATAGCATTTGGAATTGGATATTTTTTCCGTAAAAAAACTGCAGAGAAGTTAATTCTTAGTGCAGAAGTTAAATCTAAAGAAATAATTTTAGAGGCAAAAAAGAAAGCTGATACAATTGCCAAAGAGATTGTTGTGAATGCAAAAGAAGAGGTTCATAAATTACGTGGTGAATTAGATACTGAGGCAAAAGAACGACGGCAAGAAATTAAACGCATAGAGGAAAGAAATTTAAGTAAGGAAGAAAATTTAGAGATTAAAAGTAATGCATTAGATTCTAAAGAGCAAAAGTTAGAACAAAAATCTAAAGAATTAAGTGCAAGACAATCTAGTTTAGATAAAAAAGAAAATGAAATATCTAAATTACACTCTAAGCAATTAGAAGAGTTAGAAAGAATTTCTGAATTAACAACTGAAGAAGCGAAACAACAAATTCTTTTTGAAGTCGAAAAGGAAGTTGAGCATGAAAAAATTTCTATGATTAAGCGTTTAACTCACGAAGCTGAAGAAGAAGCAGATAAGAATGCACAAAAGATAATATCTTATGCTATTCAAAAATGTTCTGCTGACTTTGTTTCTGAGAATACTGTATCTGTAATAGATTTACCTAATGATGAAATGAAAGGTCGTATAATTGGTAGAGAAGGAAGAAACATTAGAGCTATTGAACGTTTAACAGGTGTTGATTTAATTATTGACGATACACCAGAAGCTGTTATATTATCTTCTTTTGATCCAATCAGACGAGAAATTGCAAGAATTACTTTAGAAAAACTGATTATTGACGGAAGAATACATCCAGCAAGAATTGAAGAGATGTATAATAAAGCCACTGAAGAGTTTAATAAAAAAATTAAGGAAGTTGGAGAAAATGCGACTTTTGAAGCAAATATCCATAATTTACATCCAAAACTAGTGAGATTATTAGGACGTTTAAAGTTCAGAACAAGTTTTGGTCAAAATGTATTAAAGCATACTTTAGAAGTTTCTTATTTAGCAGGATTAATGGCTGCTGAGCTAGGAGCTAATGTACGTGTTGCCAAGAGAGCAGGTTTACTTCATGATATAGGTAAGGCTGTCGACCATGAAATGGAAGGTACACATATTGAAATAGGTATGAAATTATTAAAGAAATATAATGAAAGTGAAGAAGTTATCCATGCAATGTGTACGCATCATGGTGACTATGAAGCCGAAACTGTTGAAGCTGTTTTAGTAACTGCAGCAGATGCATTATCAGCTGCTAGACCTGGTGCTAGAAGAGAGACTTTAGATAATTATATTCAAAGATTAGAAAATCTTGAAGATATTGCTAATAGTTTTGAAAAGGTTGAATCTTCATATGCTATACAAGCTGGTCGAGAGATTAGAGTATTAGTAAGACCTGAAAGTACATCTAATGATGACATGACTTTAATTTGTAGAGATATGAAAAAGCGAATTGAAGATGAATTAGATTATCCAGGTCAAATTAAAATAACTGTAATCAAAGAGTCAAGATCAACTGCATACGCAAAATAATTATTAAAAGTGCTTATTTAAGCACTTTTTTTAATTACTTTGTTATATATTATATTATTTGGGTATATAAGAATTAATGACGCACAAGTATATATAATATTGGAGGAGGTTTTTTATGAGTGTATTAAAAGTATCATCTAATTCTAGTCCAAACTCTGTAGCAGGTGCTATTGCAGGGGTAATAAGAGAACACGGAAAAGCAGAAATTCAAGCAATTGGCGCTGGTGCAATCAATCAAACCGTTAAAGCTATTGCCATTGCAAGAGGGTTTGTATCACCTTCTGGTATTGACTTGATTACAATTCCGGCATTTACTGATATTTTAATTGATGGCGAAGAAAGAACGGCTATTAAATTTATAGTAGAACCGAGAAGACCAAAATAAAACTTAATAATTTATATAGATACAGATAGCTCAAAATTATTTTGAGCTAATTTTTTGTTTAAAATAATTAATTTTTAAAAATAAAGTAATTTTATTTTCTTGTTGCAAAACATTCTACCTTTACATATAATAATAACGAACTATTTTTTAATAATTTCAATTAATATTCGTTAGGAGATGAATTATGATTAACAAATATCAAAATCCATTAGCAGAAAGGTACTCAAGTGAAGAAATGCAATACCTTTTTTCACCACAAAAAAAATTCTCTACGTGGAGAAAAATTTGGGTGGCATTAGCCGAGGCCGAAATGGAATTAGGCATTAATATTAATAAAGAACAAGTTGAAGCATTAAGAGAAAAAATTGAAGATATTGATTTTGATTTAGCTAAAAAATATGAAAAAAAATTAAGACATGATGTAATGGCTCATATTCATACTTATGGTGATCAAGTTCCTGAAGCAAAAGGCATTATACATTTAGGGGCAACAAGTGCTTTTGTAGGTGATAATACTGATATTATTAAGATGAAAGAAGGGTTGATTATCACACGAAATAAGTTAGTCAATCTTTTATCTAAACTTAGTAAGTTTGCAGATGAGTATAAGAGCTTACCAACACTAGGTTTTACTCATTTTCAACCGGCACAACCTTTAACTGTTGGCAAAAGAGCTACCTTATGGATGCATGACTTATTGATTGATTTTTACGAAATAGAACATGTTATAAAAAGTCTAAAACTAAGAGGCGTTAAAGGTACGACTGGAACTCAAGCTTCTTTTTTAGAGTTGTTTAATGGAGACCATGAAAAAGTAAAATCATTAGATAAAAAGGTTTGTTCTAAACTAGGTTTTGACCAATCATTACCTGTATCTGGTCAAACTTACTCAAGAAAAATAGACACTTTAGTAGTAAATGCATTATCTAATATTGGGCAATCCCTCCATAAAATAACGAATGATTTAAGACTTTTACAAAACCTAAAAGAGGTGGAAGAGCCGTTTGCTAAAAATCAAATTGGTTCATCAGCAATGGCTTATAAAAGAAACCCGATGAGATCTGAACGCATTGCTTCATTATCTAGACATTTAATTGCATTGTCATTAAATCCTCAGATGACTCAAGCAACTCAGTGGTTTGAAAGATCATTAGATGATTCAGCTAATAGGAGAATTACTATAGCTGAAGGTTTTTTAACAGCTGATGCAATTTTAGATATTGCTAATAATGTGACATCTAATTTAGTTGTTTATGAAAAAGTTATTACAGCAAGATTAATGTCTGAATTACCTTTTATGGCTACTGAGAATATTCTTATGGAAGCTGTTAATAAAGGTGGCGACCGTCAAGAACTTCATGAACGTATTCGATTACATTCTATGGAAGCAGGTAAACAGGTAAAAGTTCATGGTTTAGAAAATGATTTACTTGAAAGAATTTCTAAAGATGAGGCTTTTAACTTATCTGATAAAGAAATCAATGAACTATTAGATCCATCTTTATACATTGGTAGATCTGTTCAGCAGGTTAAAGAGTTTTTATCTGAAGAAATCACTCCTATACTTGAAAAATATAAAGATTATATTGGAACTGAAGTCAAACTTAAAGTATAAATGCTAAAAAATCATTGACAAAGTATAGATATTAATATATTGTAATAATCAAATTAAATAAACTTATCAAGAGTGGTGGAGGGACTGGCCCTGTGAAACCCAGCAACAGCTATTTATATAGTAATGTGCTAAATCCTGCAGTTAACTGAAAGATAAGGGAAGGAATTATTAGGTATAATAAGTCATTTCTTTATAGAAATGGCTTTTTTTATTAAGGAGGAATTATCTATGACAAATTATTCAGATGAAACACTGTGCATTCACGGCGGTTATAAGGCAAAAGCAGGGGAACCACAAGTATTACCTATTGCTCAAAGTACAACTTTTAGATATTATGATCCTGAAGATTTATCTAAACTATTTGATCTAGAAAAAGAAGGTTATATTTATTCAAGAATAGCAAACCCAACAGTTGCAGCCTTTGAGAAGAAAATTAATGCACTTGAAGGTGGCGTTGGAGCAGTTGCTTTTGCATCAGGACAGTCTGCATTAACTGCGGCTATTTTAACAATATGTTCTCAGGGAGACCATATTATAGCTTCTTCTAAAATTTACGGTGGAAGTATTACATTATTAACATCAACAATGAAAAAGTTTGGAATTGAGGTAACCCTTGTTAATCCAAAGGATTCTATTGAAAAGATAAGTGAATCAGTTAAGAATAATACAAAGATTATTTTTGGAGAAGTGATTAGTAATCCAAGTTTAGATGTCCTAGATGTAGAAAAGTTCAGTGCTATCGCTAAAACAAATGGTTTAATTTTTATGATTGACAACACATTTACAACACCTTATCTATTTAAGCCCTTTGATTATGGTGCTAATATAATTGTACATTCAGCTTCAAAATACATCGATGGTCATGGCATTGCATTAGCAGGTGTAGTAATTGATGGAGGTAATTATGATTGGAAAACCTCTAATAAATTTAATGAATTAAATGAACCAGATCCATCCTATCATGATTTAGTCTTTACGGATACTTTTAAAGAAGCAGCATATATTACTAAGGTTAGAGTAAATGCTTTAAGGGATTTAGGGGCAGCATTAAGTCCACAAAATGCTTTCTTGCTACATAATGGTTTAGAAACTTTGCATCTAAGAATGGAGAAACACAGTAGTAACGCTCTCAGAATTGCGAATTTTCTGAATAAGAACAAATTTATTAGTCATGTAAACTATCCTTTATTAGAAAGCCATGATACTTATAGTTTAGGCAAAAAATATTTAACAAAAGGAGCTTCTGGTGTTATTTCATTTTCTTTAAAGGATGGTAAAGAAAAGGCAATGGATTTTTTAAGAAAGATAGAATTAATTTCACTAGTAACCCATGTTGGAGATTTAAGAACTAGTGTATTGCATCCGGCAACAACAACGCATCGTCAATTATCTAAAGAAAAACTAATTGCATCAGGAATAAATGAAGGTATGATTAGATTATCTGTCGGAATTGAAAATCCAGATGATATTATTGATGATTTAAAAAATGCATTGAGGGGTGATTAAATGCCAGTTATTGTACCAAAAGACATTCCAGCACATGAAGAGTTATTAGCCGAAAATGTTTTCGTTATGAATCATTTTAGAGCCATACATCAAGACATAAGAGCATTAGAAATCCTAGTTTTAAACCTAATGCCTACGAAAAAGGATACTGAATTACAATTAATGCGTTTATTAAGTAATACACCTTTGCATATTAATGTAACTCTGTTGACAACAGATAGTTATCAAGCCACTCATACATCAAAAAATCATTTGAATACATTTTATAAAACTTTTAACCAAGTTAAAAATTTGAAATATGATGGTATGATTATTACTGGTGCACCTGTAGAAAAAATGCTCTTTGAAGAAGTAATCTATTGGAAAGAATTAGAAGAAATAATGGCTTATAGTCAAAAAAATGTTACTTCAATTCTTCATATTTGCTGGGGAGCTCAAGCTGGACTATATTACCATTATGGTATAGAGAAAAGCCCTTTAGATGAGAAGTTATTTGGAATCTATGACCATACAATTCATCAACCAAACAATACATTATTGAAAGGATTTGATGATCAGTTTTGCGCACCCCATTCAAGATATACTGAAAATAGATTAGAAGACTTACTAAGAAGTGAAGCAATAGAAGTACTCGCAAGTTCTGAAAAAGCTGGTTTCCTTCTTGCAATTTCAAAGGATGAAAAGAATATCTTTTGTTCAGGTCATTTAGAGTACTCTAAGGACACACTTCATAAGGAGTATATGAGGGACTTAGATAAAGGTATTCCGATTGATGTACCTAATAACTACTACAAAAATGACGATTATAAACAACCAATTGATAGCAAATGGAGAAGTCACGCATTTTTACTTTTTATGAATTGGTTAAATTACAGCGTTTATCAAAAAACCCCTTACGACTTGTATAAAGGAGATGAATAATGCAAATAAAAGAGAAATTAAAGGATCAGAAACCATTGATATCATTTGAAGTTTTCCCTCCTAAAAAAGAAGGAGATTTAGAAAAAATATTTAATAACATTAAAGCCTTAGAAGAAGAATCCCCTGATTTCTTTTCTGTAACTTATGGTGCTGGCGGTAGTTCAAAGGATACGACTTTGAAGGTTGCTGAGTTTATTTCTAAACGAGGGTACAATGGATTAACCCATTTAACTGGAATCACTTCCTCTAAGGAAGAAATAGATGAAATTATTGAAGAATGCAAGGTAAAAGGCATAGAAAATATTTTAGCACTAAGAGGTGATTATCCACAAGATGAGAGCCAATTAAAAAATGATTTTAAATATGCATCAGATTTGATAAAATATATTTCAAGCAAAGGTGATTTTTCAATTGGCGCTGCTTTCTATCCTGAAACACACCTTGAATCTAAGAATTTTGAAAAAGATTTAAAAAATCTTAAGATGAAAGTAGATAGTGGTGCTGATTTTCTTATCAGTCAGTTATTTTTTGACAATAATTTGTTTTATAAGTACTTAGCAAAGTTTAATACTTATAAAATTAATGTCCCTGTCATTGCAGGTGTTTTTCCAGTAACCAATGCACGACAAGCAAAAAGGGTCGTTGAATTAACTGATTGCAGTTTCCCTGAAAAGTTTAAAAGAATCTTATATAAATATCAAGACAATGATGAAGCTTTAAAAGAAGCTGGTATAGCCTATGCAACCAATCAAATAATTGATTTATTATCTTGGGGTATAGATGGTGTTCACATATATACTATGAACAGACCGGATGTAACAAAGGAAATAATGAATAATATTAAGCATATTAGAAAGGCTCTGGTAAATGATAATAAAAACAGATAGTATTCAATTAAATAGTAGTCAAATACTTAAATATATTGGCTATAGTAATAAAGTTTCTGTTGATCAGCAAACTGAAGCTGAAATAGAAGAGGGTACTAAAATTGTTAAAAAGCTATTACAGCCTAAATACATTTTTAAAAAATATAATTCATTTAGTATTTTCGATGGCCACCTAAAACTAAATGATCATTTTATTATTGAAAGCGATGATCTTTGTAATCATTTAAAAGAAGCCAAAAGTATCGTGATTTTAGCTGTTACCCTTGGTATGAAAGTAGAACAATTGATAAAAAGAGAAATGTTAATCAATCCATCCAAAGGATTAATCATAGACGCAATAGCATCTGAGTACGTAGAAAAATGTGCTAACGAAGCTTGTAATATGATAATTAATGAAGAACTTAAATTTAGAAATACACGTTTTTCTCCAGGCTATGGGGATCTTTCATTAAAAATACAAGAAAAAATAATAGAAGTATTAGATACTGAAAGAAAAATGGGATTGTATAGTAATGATAGTTTTTTATTGTTACCTAGTAAGTCAATAACAGCCTTTTTTGGCTTATTTGATAGAAAAAAAACTTTAAAAAAATCCTGCAAAAACTGTCAATCTTTAGGAAATTGTAGATATAGAGATGAAGGAGTATTTTGTTATGATCAAACAATGGAATAATAAGGTTTTAATATTCGATGGCGCTATGGGTACACTTATTCAAAATTCTAAACCGAATTATAATAAATTACCAGAGTTATTAAATATTGAAGCACCAGATTTAATAACAAGTTTGCATTTAAAATATGTTAAAGCAGGAGCAGACGTTGTTACAACGAATACTTTTGGGGCTAATGGTTATAAACTAAAAGGGTCTGGCTATTGTGTCAAGGAAATTGTGAAGGCTGCAGTGAAAAATGCAAGAGCCTCTAATAGTAGATATGTTGCTTTAGATATTGGCCCCATTGGGAAAGCAATGTCACCAGTAGGAGATTTAACCGTTGATGAAGCCTATGAACTTTTTAAAGAACAAATTATTTGTGTTAAAGATTCAGTGGATTTGATATTAATTGAGACCATGGCTTCATTATTGGAAGCGAAAACCGCAATTCTAGCTGCTAAGGAAAATTCTGATTTACCAATTTTTGTCACCATGACATTAGATGAGAACAATAGAACCTTAATGGGTAATGACTTAGAAACCATAGCTTTAACACTTTCAGCTTTAAATGTTGATGCTATTGGCTTAAACTGTTCTTTTGGTCCTAAGGGTCTATTAGAACCTATAAAGTCGATTATAAGACATACTGATCTACCGGTTATGATTCAACCCAATGCTGGACTGCCTAAATTAATTGATGATTTAACTTTATATGATTATCCTTCTGAAAGCTTTAAAAATGATATTATTGAGATGATCAACTTAGGTGTTAGTATAATTGGTGGTTGTTGCGGTACAACACCAGAATTTATAAGTAAGATTTCTGAATTGAAAAATATGGAACCTGCTGAAGTTCAAAAAATTAAAGGCAGTTTTGTTACCTCTAACTCTAAGGCATTAAATCTTAAAGATGGACCATTAATTATAGGTGAGAGAATTAACCCAACTGGGAAAGCTGCTTTAAAAGAGGCAATTAAAAATAATAATTACGATTATATATACCGAGAAGCATTAGATCAAATGAATGCCGGTGCAGATATTCTAGATGTTAATATTGGTATTCCGGGGATAAATGAAAAAGAAAAATATAAAGAAATAATACCCGGTTTACAAATGATTTCAGATGCCCCTTTACAGATCGATACAAGCGACTTTGATGCATTAGAAGCAGCTTTACGAGTTTATGAGGGCCGTCCAATCATTAACTCAGTTAGTGGTAAAACAAAAGATCTAGATAAAGTACTACCTTTAGCTAAAAAATACGGCGCGCTAATTATCGGTTTAACACTAGATGAAAATGGCTTGCCTAAAGGAGTAGATGAACGTATTCGAATAGGCCAAAAAATTATCAATACTGCTAAAAAATATGGCATAGTCGAAGAAGATATAATATTAGATTGTATTACTTTAAGTATTTCTACGAATCCCCAAGATGCAAAGGATACTTTAGATGCAGTAGAATATTTTAGTAATAATTCAAAAGTATCAACAACATTAGGTGCCAGTAATATTTCATTTGGACTGCCGAATAGAAATTTAATTAATACAACATTTTTGTCTATGGCTTTAACTAAAGGTCTTGATGCGCCGATTACAGATCCAACTGTTAAAGAAATCAATGATTTACTAAATGCATATTTTGCACTGAATATGAAAGATATAGATTGTAGGAATTATATTAATACCTATAAGGGTCAAGATATTTCTTCAATAAGATTTGATACTCATACGTCAAATAATAATTTAATAGAAAGTATAGTAAAAGGTCTAAAAGAACCAACTATTAATACGACAAAAAAACTATTAGTTGAAGAGGAACCTATGACTATTGTTGACGAATATTTAATTAAAGCATTAAACATAGTAGGTGATCAGTATGACAACAAGGAAATCTTCTTACCCCAACTAATACGTTCCGCTTCATGTGTACAAGAAGCTTTTCGATTGATAAAGGAAAGTCTAGATGGAAAAGATTCAGTTTCTAAAGGTAAAGTCCTTTTAGCAACAGTAGAAGGTGATATTCATGATATAGGCAAAAATATTGTGAAAGTCCTCTTAGAAAATTATGGATACCAAGTGATTGATCTAGGAAAAGATGTTCCCAAAGAGATTATTATGAATAGTATTATTAAAAATGATATAGAACTTGTTGGTTTAAGTGCATTGATGACAACTACAGTAAAAAATATGAAAGAAACAATAAAATTAATTAATAAAGAGAAACCAAGTTGTAAAATATTTGTAGGTGGTGCAGTTTTAACTAAAGAGTATGCAAAAAGCATTAATGCAGATTACTATTGTAAAGATGCACAAGCCTCTGTAAGAGTCACACAAGATTTATTTAATAAATAAGACCAACATAAGCAGCCAATCGGCTGCTTTTGTTATTTATATACAATTATTTAATCTAACTTTTGTTTACTTTAAAATAACTATTACTTTCCTATATGATATAATATATATAGAAGAAAAATGTTTTGTACCTTTTCAATTGGATATATATATAAATGTAGGTTCATTTGATTAAGCCAACCAAATTTGGTTGATTAATATATATTGGATTAAGTAGATTAAAACAAAAGGGGGAGTAAATGAAAAGAAAGTTAAGTTTAGTATTAGTCTTAGTACTAATTGTTAGTATGTTTTCTTTCAGTTTCAGTGATTCACACGGAATGTATACTGTAAAAGATGGAGACACATTAGCAAAAATAGCCTCAAATTATGAAGGTGTTTCTTATCAAGATATTGCAGATGCTAATAATATTTCTAATGTTGATCTAATATTAGTTGGTCAAGAATTAATGATTCCTGGAATGGAAACTATTAGCAAAAATAGTGATTTAGTAATTCTGCATACCAATGATACACATTCAAGAATTAAAGCGGGGAAATATGATGGTATGGGTTTTGCAGCAATCGCTACAAAAGTCAATGAAATAAGAGAAGCCAATGAAAACGTTTTACTGTTTGATGCAGGCGATGCTTTTCATGGTCAAGTTATTTCACAATTAAATGAGGGTGAAAGTGTTGTAAGAGTAATGAACACAATGAAATACGATGCAATGACTGCTGGAAACCATGATTTTAATTATGGCCAAGATCGTTTACTTGAATTAAATCAAATGACAGATTTTCCAATTCTAGCATCAAATGTGATGAAGGAAGACGGTAGTCCTTTATTACCAAAATCAAGAATTTTTTATAAAAATGGCTTGAAAATTGGTGTGTTTGGTCTTGCAACGCCAGAAACACTTTATAAAACACATCCAGATAATGTTGAAGGACTTGATTTTGTAAGTCCTGCTATTGTAGCACAACAAATGGTAGATTTATTAGAAGATGAAACAGATATTATTATTGCTTTATCGCATTTAGGTATTGATGAAAGTACTCAAGAAGAATATACAAGCAAATACGTTGCTGAAACTGTTAGCGGAATTGACGTAATGATTGACGGTCATAGTCATACGGAATTACCAGAAGGTATGATGGTTAACAATACTTTAATCGTACAAGCTGGAGAATATGATAAAAATCTTGGTATAGTTCAGTTATCAATTGATGATAAGGTTATTACTTCAAAGTCAGCTGAATTGTTCACTAAAGAAGAAGCAGAATCTGTTGATGGGGACACTGATGTATTAAATGCTGTAGCAGATATTGAAGAAGCTAACGCCGAAATTACTTCTGCTGTTGTAGCAACTTCAGATATAGAATTAAATGGTGAAAGATCATTTGTTAGAACAGGACAAACGAATTTAGGTAATTTAATTACTAAAGCTATGATTGAGGAAACAGGAGCAGACATAGCCATTACAAATGGTGGCGGCATTAGAGCTTCTATCAATCCAGGTCCTGTAACTAAAGGAGACGTTATTACAGTATTACCATTTGGTAATTATGTTATTAAGCAAGAAATTACTGGAGAAGCTATTTTAGCTGCTATGGAACATGGATTATCTGCCTACCCAGAAGCTCAAGGTTTCTTCCCGCATATAGCCGGAATGGAAGTTAAATTTGATTCTTCTAAAGAAGTTGGTAACCGAGTAACAGAAATCATGATCAATGGTGAGTTATTAGATGAGTCTAAGACTTATACAATGGCTACAAATGATTTTATGGCAGCTGGTGGAGATAATTATACTATGTTTAGCGACCTAGAAACTGTTACTGAGTACGGCGGTTTAGATGAAATCTTAATAGATTGGATGAGAGAAAATGGAACAAATGGAGCTGAAGTTGACAATAGAATAATGGATGTTTCAGATGAAATTAGTTCTATATTTATACAAAAGTTAGCTGCATAATAGTATTGGGGCTGTTATTAGCCCCATTATTCTTTAAGGGGGAGTTTATGAGTAATAATTTTTTAAGAAAAAATGTTAGTATTACTATAATTTTAATTTTAATAATCTCAATGTTCGCTATGCCTATGACGGCTTTTGGAGCTGATGGGGATACTGTTAATATTACACTTTTAGGTACTAGTGATATTCATGGTGCAATCAATAGTTATGATTATGCAACTGGTGACGACTATGGTGAACGAGGTTTAGCAATTATTTCTAGCATTGTAAATCAAACAAGAGAAGAAAGTGAAAATACTTTACTAGTTGATAATGGAGATACAATTCAGGGTTCTTTATTAACGGATGATCTTTATAATTCGGATTTAACTAAAGATAATCCTATGATTGCATTAATGAATATCATTGGTTACGATGCTATGGTATTAGGTAATCATGAGTTTAATTTTGGATTAGATTTAGTGGAAAAAATCGTAGAAGAAGCAAATTTTCCTATTTTAAGTGCTAATACTTATTTAAAGGAAGATGGTAGTAATTACGTTGGAAATTATATTGTAAAAGAATATGATGGTGTAAAAGTTGGAATTTTAGGATTAACAGTACCAAGTATACCAAAATGGGATGGCCCTAAAGTAGAACCACTAGAATTTAAACATATGGCTGATGAGGCTGAAAAGTACATTGCTCAAATGAAAGATGAGGGTGTTGATGTAGTTATCGTATCAGCTCACTCAGGTTTAGATTCTAGACATGAAACAGATGGTGGAGATGCTGCAAGATTAATTGCTGAAAGGACTGACGCAGATGTTCTTATTACAGGACATGATCATGTTAATGTTAATGAAGTAATTAATGGGACTTTAGTTGTTGCACCGAAGGCTAATTATGGTTATATGGCTGAAGTTGCTAAAGTAGAACTAACAGTTGAAAATAATAACGGTGAATGGGAAGTTACTTCAAAAGTACCTTCATTTTTACAAATTGGCGATTATGAAGCAGATCCACAGATCGTTGATGCAAGCGTAGAATATGATCAAGTAACTAAAGATTTTGTAAGTGGTACGATTGGTACTGCAACAGGAGATTTTCATCCACCGAGTAAAGTTGAAGGTATTCCTGAAGCACAAATCAAAGATACAGCTGTAATTGATTTAATCAATGATGTTCAATTAGAATACACTGGAGCTGATGTTTCGGCAGCTGCGTTATTTAAACCATCATCAAATATTAAAGAAGGCGACATAACATATTCTGATATATTTGATATCTATAAGTATCCTAACACTTTATATGCTGTTGAAGTAAGTGGTGCTGAGTTGAAAGACTATATGGAATGGTCAGCAAGTTATTTTAACACATATGAAGAAGGAGATTTAACGATTAGTTTTAATCCTGACATCAGAGGATATAATTACGATATGTTTGCTGGAGTAGATTATCAAATAGATATCTCAAAACCTGCAGGTGAAAGAATCGTTAACCTCACAATGAATGGTGAACCTATTACTGATGATCAAACGATTAAATTAACTGTTAACAACTATCGTTATGGTGGTTTAACTAGTATGGAAATCATTAGTAATGAAGAATACTTTAATTCTGATCCTAAATCTTTAAGAAGTTATATAAAAGATTATATTGAAGAAAAGGGAACAATATCACCAACTGTAGATAATAATTGGGAGATTATTGGTGCTGACTTAGATCATCCTTTACGTGACGAAGTTATTGCAATGGTTAATAGTGGTGAAATTGAAATTCCAACTTCTGAGGATGGGAGAACTGCCAATGTTGAATCATTAAATATTAATGAGTTAATTGCTAAAGGCGTGATAAGTGTAGAAGAACCTGTAGTAGAAGAACCTGTAATAGAAGAACCTGGTTCTTTAGAGACAGATCAAGAACTTATAATTGTTCATACTAACGATACACATTCCAGAATAAAATCTGGTAAATATGATGGTATGGGTTTTGCAGCAATTGCTACAAAAGTTAAAGAATTAAGAGAGAACAATAAAAATGTATTATTATTTGATGCTGGCGATGCTTTTCATGGTCAGGTTATTTCACAATTAAATGATGGCGAAAGTGTTGTAAGAGTAATGAATACAATGAACTATGATGCCATGGTACCAGGAAATCATGATTTTAATTATGGTCAAGAGCGTTTAATTGAATTAGATGTAATGACAGATTTTCCAATATTAGCATCTAATGTATTTAAAGGTGGTTCTTCATTATTACCGAAGTCAAGAATAATATATAAAGATGGATTAAAAATTGGTGTATTTGGACTTGCAACACCAGAAACACTTTATAAAACTCATCCTAATAATGTTAAAGGCTTAGATTTCTTAAGTCCTAGTATAGTTGCTAAACAAATGGTTAAGAAACTTGAATCCGAAACAGATGTAATTATTGCTTTATCTCATCTAGGGATAGATGAAAGCACTAAAGAAGAGTACACAAGTAAATATGTTGCTGAAATGGTTAACGGTATTGATCTAATTATTGATGGACATAGTCATACTGCATTATCTGAAGGTATGATGGTTAATAATACTCTAATTGTTCAAGCTGGAGAATATGATAAGAATTTAGGTATTGTTACTTTAGGCTTAAATAATAAATCAGTCGTTAATAAAGTTGCTAAATTATTTACTAAAGAGGAAGCTGAATCTGTTGAAGACGACATTGATATCATAAATGCTGTGGCAGATATTGAAGCAGCAAACTCAGAGATTACTTCTGTAGTTGTAGCGTCTTCAGATATGGAGTTAAATGGCGAAAGAGAATTTGTAAGAACAGGACAGACAAATTTAGGTAATTTAATTACTAAAGCTATGCTCGAGGAAACAAAAGCTGACATAGCCATAACAAATGGTGGCGGCATTAGAGCTTCTATCAATCCTGGTCCTGTAACTAAAGGTGACGTTATTACAGTATTACCATTTGGTAATTATGTCATTAAGCAAGAGATTACTGGCGAAGATATTTTAGCTGCTATGGAACATGGATTATCTGCATATCCAGAAGCACAAGGTTTCTTCCCACATATAGCAGGTATGGAAGTTAAGTTTGATTCTACTAAAGAAGCTGGTAACCGAGTAACAGAAATCATGATCAATGGTGAGTTATTAGATGATTCTAAGACTTATACAATGGCAACAAATGATTTTATGGCAGCTGGAGGAGATAATTACACTATGTTTAGCGACCTAGAAACTGTTACTGAATATGGCGGTTTAGATGAAATCTTAATAGATTGGATGAGCGAAAATGGTACTGATGGAGCAGAAGTTGATAATCGATTAATGGATATTTCTGATGAAGTAAGTTCTGTATTATTTAATTTATTAGCTGCATAATTTAGTTTTTTTAAGATGGCTTTTTAGCCATCTTTTTTAATGTTTTTTATTAAACTAAATTATGTTATAATTAACTCTAAGAAATAGAATTAACTAATAAAGGGGAATAATGAAAAAAGATTATAAGTATTTAAAACCGATAAATCGAAGTAATTTAAGAGTTTTTTTGGGTAAAAAATGGTATACTCTAAAAAGATACTACACATGGTATTTTAAAAATAATAGCTTTGCAAGTAGTTTTAACTATAATAAATTAAGTTATAAAGTTTTTACACATAGAACACCGATTCTTCGTAAATTAAAAGACATTGATATGTGGTTACAATTTAATAAAAAAGACAATTTGAAAATTGCGTTAAAAGAATTAGATCATATTGTTATCAAACCAGGTGAGGTTTTTTCGTACTGGAGATGTATAGGTAAACCAAGTAAATCTAAAGGTTATAAAAAAGGAATGGTATTAGAAAAAGGGAAAGTAAAAACTGGTATAGGTGGTGGATTATGTCAATTATCTAACCTATTATTTTGGGCCTTATTACATACACCTTTAACTCTGAAAGAAAGATTTCGTCATGGTTTTGACGTTTTTCCAGATTCAAATAGAAAATTACCTTTTGGAAGTGGAGCAACATGTGTCTACAATTATAGAGACTTACAGTTTAAAAACAACACGGAAGAAACTTATCAATTAGTTATTAATATAATAAATGATTACTTAATAATTGATATTTACTCAGATTCACATAAATATTTAGATTTTACTATTTACGAAAGTTATCATGAAATTCAACATACTTCCTGGGGCGGATATATTAGAAATAATGAAGTCAGAAGAAAGGTTCTCAACTTAAATGGTGAAATTATTGATGATCAGTACCTTTATGAAAATCATGCACTCATGATGTATGATCCATTACTCACCGATAGTTAACATAATTTTATTATGTTAACCAAGTTATATTTAAGAAAGGTTAAAAATATGAAGTCATACAATGAATATAAGCTAGAGTTACTAAAATTGATTAGCTCCCTAAATATATTAGAGTTACAAAAAAATGAACTACGAAATTATATTAAGGAAAAACTAAATAAAAATAATTATAAAGAAATTGTTAATAATGATAAACCTGAAGATTTCTTGAATCATATTATAAAATCATATGGAAAAAATAATTATAATATTTATATAATTTTAAGTTCAATTATGAACTTTTTAATTTTTAATGCTGTATATTTTGGTTTGTTAGTTTATAAAGATTTTGAGTTTAATCGACTACCAATTAATGCTTTTGTTCTAGTATCCATAATATTTATTACATTAATTATTTATCCGTTGTTGAAGATTACAATTAGACAAGGTTTACTTGAAAATTGGAATGGAATGAGAATTATAAAAAGAATCTTTATAATATTATTGATTTTTTTCGCAGTTAACATTTTAGTTTATCAGATTGGTTTATTTAATAAGATGGTTATCTATATAAACTTAAAGTTTATAGGTTCATTTATACTTATTAGTATTATATCAATTCAAATAGTTTTAAGACTTTTTAATTATGATCAGTCTATAAAGTAGGTGTCTATACACGCAAGTATAGATTTAAAACGATGATATACACGATTATAAAATCTACTTGCGCGTATAATTATATTTTATTATTGTTTAAAACTTACTAGAAGAGAGTAGAAATTAAAATGAAATAGCTTAACACTATTATTAGAAATTAATAAGCGAAATTGAATTCTTTTATATGAGATAATGAAGCAGACATTTTTTTACCAATGGATCTTTTTTTATTAGATTAAGAGGGATAAGGATAACTCTAATTCATTATTATAATTAATTAGAATAAAAGAGAGTATTGAAAAGAGTATGTGTTTAGTAATGAATATTTTAGCTAAAACTTATACATCTTCAAATTACTCCGATCAACTATTCTTTAAATGTATATTTTCGGAATAGTTGAACTTAAAGAGAAATACATAGTCTATTCTATGTATTTTAGTTAACTCTATTTATTATTGAGTAATTTATTAATTGGTAAGACGATTAAATAATGATCAACTATGTTAAAAAAGTTTTTACCTAAGAAACCTAATAAGAAAGTAATTATTGTGATAATAATACCATATATGTTTAAAATAACTAAAAGTAAAATTATTATCAAGTATCCACTGACACCAGCTAATTTTTTAATAACTTTATTATTATAGTTTTTAGGTAGATCTTTTTCATTAGTATTCTTATACATCTGAAATATATTTAATAAACCATTTGCCATCATGTACAAAATTATTGCAACTATTCCATAAATATTACTCATTATTTTTTCTCCCCATTTCTTTTTAATCCATAACCTCCAGATATTGGTTTGACATCACTTGTAGTAATAACAGCCTTAGGATGCATATTAGTAATTTTAAATACGATTTGATTAACTTTTGTACGCTGAACAAATAATGATAAAATTACTCGATCTGCTTTCTGCCCTTCAGCTTTTATTTCAGTAACAGCGTATCCTTCTTCCCTTAACTCCTCAACCAATTCTTTACTCTGACTAGCTTTGACATTAACTTGAATTTCAGATAGACCAATACCAATTTTTGATTCTAACGTGCTACCAACATAAATACCTATGGAAAATCCTAAGGCATAAACAATTGCTTTTAAAGGATCCCCAGATAAATCAGAAATTACACGTGTGACAATAGTAATCCATAATAGGATTTCGAAAAATCCAATTATTGCAGCAATTCTTCTCTCCCCTTTAATCAATAAAACCGTTCTTATTGTTCTTATTGAAACTTCAATTATTTTTGCAAACAATATTAGTATATATATCAAAATATACCTCCTACTTATGAAGATAAACTAATAATATAATGATAGTTTATCATAGCTTTAGGAAAAATGTTTACTTTCTTAAACCATAACCACCATAAATTGGCTTTATATCGCTAGTTGTGATAACAGCCATCTTTTGCATATCTGTAATTTTATAGACAACTTGATTTACTTTTTTACGTTTTACGAATAATGATAAAATAACACGTTTTGCTTCTTGCCCTTCAGCTTTTATTTCGGTAACGGCAAATCCATCTTTTCTTAATTCATTTGCCAATTCTTTACCATCGCTATCTTTAACGTTGACTTTGATTTCTGATAAACCAATTCCGATTTTTTCTTCAAGTTTACTACCAAAATAATTACCTAAGGCAAATCCTAAAGCATAGGATATGGCTTTAAAAGGATCACCAGATAAATCTGATATAACATTAGTTACGATATTAATCCATAAAAGCACCTCAAAAAATCCTATCAAAGCTGCAATTTTTCTTTCACCTTTCGTTAATAAAACGGTTCTAATTGTCATTAAAGAAACTTCTATAATTTTTGCCAAAAGTATTAATATATATATCATTGAATTACCTCCTAGTTCTTTATTATAGTATTTATTGCACGTCTATCATTATATTATAAAAACTAAAAAAGTAAACATTTATTTTATAACCTTGTAAAACACTAAAAAATTTATTATAATTATACTATAAGAATATATGTTTGGGAGTGATATAATGGATTATAAGATTCATAATAAATCAGACAAACCTGATAATATTGTAGAAGAGCAAAACAAAATTATTGATAAAGCAATTGAAATTCAGAACGTTTTACCCTACTATTTACGTGATTTCTTTACTTTTTTAAAAGGATCTGTAGCAGTTAGTACAAGAAAGGCATACTTAAGTGATATTTTGTTTTTCTGTGAGTACCTAGTAAACGAAACTGATCTTACAGATGAAAAAAATACAAAGAATATAAAAATAGAAACTTTTGATCAAATAAAAGCAAGAGATGTAAATTATTTTATAGGAGAATACTGCACACGCTATTTTGTAGAAACAAAAAATACTAAATATGTTATGAAGAATAATAATAGAACACTATCAAGAAAACGATCTTCTTTGAACATTTTGTTTAAATTTCTTTATAGAAATGAGCAAATAAGCTCAAACATTACTGATGGTTTCAATCCCATTAGAATGCCTAAGGTGCAACCCGATGCAATAAAAAAGCTAGAAATAGATGAAGTTGCTAAAATGCTTGATGCAGTTGAAAATGGCACTGGGTTATCAGAAAAACAAAAACAGTATTGGCGTAAAACAAAACACAGAGACAAAGCGATAATAATGTTATTTGTAACATATGGTCTCAGATTATCTGAGTTGCAGCAATTGAATGTTGACTCATTTAGTTTTAAAAGAGGCACATTTAAAATATATCGCAAACGAGATAAGGTTGTTGATATGCCTATTAATAAATCTGTTGAAAAATCAGTAAAATTATATTTAAATAAAGAGCGTGACGCGAATACAGCCGATGAAGCATTATTTATATCTCTACAAGGCCAAAGAATGTCTAAACGAGCAATCCGAAAGTTGATAAAGAAATATACTGCTATTGGAATGGAAACTTCATATGATAATGGTTATAGCCCTCATAAACTTCGTGCCACAGCAGCTACCTCACTTCTAGAACATGGATTTTCTATATATGATGTGAAGTCACTGTTAGACCATGATAATGTAACTACAACTCAACTATATGCTTCACATAGAAAGAATGCAAAAAGGAATATTATAAAGAATTTTGAATTAGATGATGAATATTAAAAAAACACGATTTAATCGTGTTTTTTATCATAGTTAGGAATTTTTAGTACTTGTCCACTATAGATTATACTATTTTCTATTTCATTAATTTTACTAATAATATAAATTACTTCTCTAATGTCTTTCTGTTCATCTGTGTGTTCTTTAGCAATTTTCCAAATTGTATCACCAGGTTTTACTGTTACATCTATGTACTCAGTTTTATTAATTGCACTTGCTGTAAATGAATGACTAAAAGCAGAAAAAACTATTACCATCATAATACTAATCATTAAAATTGATAGACTAAACCGTATTTTGTCGACTATTCTATATTTGCCTATTCTCATGTTCACCCTCCTAAACTATTGTTCTCTTTAAACATATTATATAGGAACAATTGTTTTTTGTAAAGGAATTTATCGAACATTTGTGTTATTTTTTTGAAAAATATGGAAATATAGGCATTAAAATGAAAATATCCTTGAAATACAAACATATATTTGATATAATATTTTTAGGAAAGTAGAAAGGAGTTACATATGCGTGAAGCATTAAGTCAAAGGCAAAAAGATATACTAGAATTTATAAAACTTAATTTAAGTGAAAAAGGATTTCCACCAACGGTAAGAGAAATAGGTAAAGCTGTTGGATTAAGCTCATCTTCTTCTGTTTATAGTCATTTGAAAAAACTTGAAAAAATGGAATATATTAGAAGAGATTCTACAAAACCTAGAGCAATAGAAATTATCGATGAAAATGGTGAAAATCAAAATTTCATGACTAATACAAGCACGAAGTCAATTCCATTTTTAGGCGATGTAACTGCTGGTGACCCAATTTTAGCTGTACAAGAAAGTGATGATTCCTTCCCAGTTCCAAATGAATTCATTAGAGAAGGTTCTAATTATTTTATGTTGAGGGTAGATGGAGAAAGTATGATTAATGCTGGCATATTTTCTGAAGATTACGTATTAGTTGAACAGAAATATACTGCAGATAATGGTGATATAGTTGTAGCTCTGATCAATAATGAAGATGCAACAATAAAAAGATTTTTTAAAGAAGAGAAGCTTATTAGACTTCAACCTGAAAACGATAATATGGACCCAATTTATTCAAAAAATGTTAAAGTATTAGGACATATTAAAGGTGTCTTTAGAAGAATGTAGAAAAAATTAAAATCCTGAAGTCTTTCAATAGACGTTTCAGGATTTTTTATTGGGTTAATTATTTAATTGTTTTCATTTTTATAATATAGAACTAAAGCAGCAATAAAAAATATTATTGTTAGAACCCTAGTGATTGTATTAACGAATTTTAAATCTATCCTTATACTATTGTTCGATAGAACATTTAACGTTAGATCTTTTCTTGCCATTCTATGACCCCCACCTCTATTAATTTACTAATACTTTTAAGAACTCCAATCTTTGCATGTTCATATGTTAAACCACCTTGAAAATAAGCAATATATGGCTCCCTAATAGGAGCATCTGCACTCAACTCAATGGAAGATCCTTGTATAAATGCACCAGCAGCCATTATTACTTTCGAACTATAACCTGGCATGTCCCACGGTTCTAAATGGACATAAGAATCAATTGGGGCTGATTCTTGGATGCTCTGACAAAAGTTAATGATAGCAGTCTCATTTTTAAATTTAATAGATTGAATTATATCACTTCTAGCTTCATTGTATTTAGGATTAACACTGTACCCTAGGTATTCATACACATAAGCACAGAATATAGCACCTTTAATTGCTTCACTAACAATCTTTGGAGCAATAAAAAAACCTTGCATAATGCTTCTTGTTTGGTTGAACATAAGCCCTTGTTCTTTACCTATGCCTGGCGAAGTCAAGCGTTGTGATACTAAATTAATTAATTGTTTATTTCCAACTATGTACCCCCCACCATTTGCTAAACCACCACCTGGATTTTTTATTAAAGAACCAGCCATCAAGTCAACACCAACATCTGTAGGCTCTAACTCATCTAGAAATTCACCATAGCAGTTATCAACCATTATAATTATTGATTGTTTTATACATTTGATTTTATTAATTATTTCCTTTATCTCTTTAATAGTAATAGCTTTTCTCCAACTATAACCTGATGATCTTTGAATATAAATCATTTTCAAATTATTATTTTTTTTATTACGTACATACTGTAAAATTTTATCTGTGTTGAAAAGACCATTATTCGTAAGTTCTATAGAGTCGTAGTCAACACCAATATTTATTAAACTCCCAGGATAGTCACCTCTAATACCGATAACCTCTTCTAAGGTATCATATGGTGTTCCTGTAATAGATAGCATTTTATCTCCTGGAAATAATGTGCCAGTTAATGATAAATTTAATGCGTGTGTTCCGGAAACAATAGTTGGACGAACAATTGCATCCTCTGTATTAAAAACCAGAGAATAAATTTTCTCTAGTTTTTCTCTACCAATATCACTAAAACCATAGCCAGTTTTTGAGTTAAAATCATCTTCACCAACTTTAACTGCTTGAAAAGCTTTTAAGACTTTCAGTTGATTATACTGCATAACTTCATTTACTCTTTTGAACTCTGGTGCTATTAGATTTTCAACTTCTTTTTCAAAAGTTAATAAACTAGGATTAATTCCCATATCTGAATATATTTTTTTTAACATTATAAATCCTTTCAAAAAATAGTAATGGCTCATTTAAGAGCCAATATTTACTATGTTAATTGTATACTTTTTGAAGGAATAATTGTTGAAATAGCATGTTTATACAACATTTGCTGTTTTCCTTCTGATTCCATTATAATTGTGAAATTATCAAAACCTTTAACATGTCCTTTGATTTGATAGCCACTAATTAAGAATACTGTAATTAACGTGTTCGTTTTTCTTGCTTGATTTAAAAATTCATCTTGTAGATTAATATTTTGCGCCATTTTCTTACCCCCTTAATGCAATAACTTTTATCTATCTGTTGATTATTGTTACCCATTATTTAACTGATTAATAATATTTTTATAATTTTTTTCAAAACTATTTCGATCTAAGTCAATCCAAGTCGCATCATCATATCTTCTAAACCATGTCAATTGACGTTTTGCAAAATTTCTTGTGTTCTTTTTTAATACTTCAACCATGATATCATAATCATATTTACCTTTTAGATAGCCTAAAACTTCTTTATATCCTATGGCTTTCATAGAAGTGTCATTTGTTGTTAACCCTTTATCTTCTAACTGTTTTACTTCTTCAATTAAACCTTCTTCAAGCATTTGGTCTACTCTTTTATTTATTCTAACATATAATAGTTTTCTGTTACGTTTTAAACAAATTAAAATTGGGTTGAAATCTGTCGTTTTAATAGGATCCTTCTTAAAATTTCCCATCTGCTCTCCAGTAAGCAAATTTATTTCTAAAGCTCTTATAACTCTCTTAATGTTATTTTTATGAATTTTTTTAGCAGCAGTTGGATCTAGAGTTTTAAGTCTTTCATGTAATTTATCTTTACCTTCTTCATCAGCAAATTCACGGAGCTCTTTTCTTAAATTTTCATCTTTAACTTGCTCAGAAAAATCCATTTCATACATTAAAGAGTTAATATATAGACCTGTACCACCAACAACAATTGGTAATTTTCCTCTACTTTGAATATCTTCTATCAACGCCCTTGCATCATTTGAAAACATTGCAACATTATAATCTTCAAAGGGTTCAACAATATTTATCAGATGATGTTTCACTCGATTTAATTCATCATTACTAGGGGTAGCTGAACCAATATTCATACCCTTATAAATTTGAACAGAATCCGCAGAAATGATTTCACCATTTAAGTCTTCAGCTAAAGTTAAGGATAATTCTGTTTTACCAACGGCTGTTGGGCCTGCAATTATTAAAACATCTTTTGTCATTTATATCTACTTCCTTTTAAATTTCTTTTCAATTTCATCTTTAGTTATCTTTATTATTATTGGACGGCCATGTGGACAAGTATAAGGACTTTCTAACTGTTTTAATTGCTTAATTAAGCTTTCTATTTCAATAACATTTAATTGGTCCTTCGCTTTGATTGCATTTTTGCATGATTTTTGGATGATCAACTCTAAATTTGTTTCATATGGTGTATTATATTCCTTTTTAATATTCAATATAATATCTTCTATAACAGTATTACTTAAAGGTTTATTAAATAATATAGGGACTTCTCTTACTAATATAGTGTCTCTTCCAAAAGATTCAATTTTAATACCTAAGTTAGAAATTGCCTCTTCTTTTTCCATGATAAATTCTAATTCATCATAGGTTAAATTAATAGTCATAGGAGACAATAGTAATTGTGAATGGACAGTTTTTTCTCGAAACTCTTCCATGAGTTGCTCATATAAGACTTTTTCATGTGCAGCATGTTGGTCAATCAAATACAAATGATTACTTTTTTCGGAAATAATATAAGTATTGAAAAGCTGACCAATAATCTTTAAATTATCATAAATAGTTTCTTCTGGCTTAAGTATTTTATTATCATTTTTAGATTCGATTTTTTCAAGTTGCTTAAAATCCACATCAAAAACGTCTAAGTCGATGAAATTAGGTTTTTCTTTATTATTACCTATGGTATGTTCTGCTTTATAATTATCTTTAAAGGGATTATTTTCTATTTTTTTCTCATTGAACTGTTCCTTTTTTTCTAATTTTTTTAATTTTTTTGCATAAACCTCTTTAGCTTTAGGAATCTTATTGTTTTCATCTTTAGATTCTGAAGAACTACTAAAGGTTTTTTTAAATAGTTGATCTTCAAAGCTAACATTTGGTGTCTGATTAACCTCTAATAGTTTTGATTTTATACTTGTATAAATTAATTGTTTAATAATTCCTTTTTTTGTAAATTTTATTGTTGTTTTCGATGGGTGAATATTAACATCTATTTCCTTACTGTTAAGAGCAATGTTTAAAAAGCAGATTGGATAAGAATTAATTGGAATCATAGTTTTGTAGGCGGTCATGATAGCATCTTTTATCAGATCACTTTTAATATACCTGCCATTAACAAAAAATACTTGTAAACTAGAATTACCACGTGTTAATGAAAGATTGGAAATATAACCATTTATTTCAACACTGTCTAATTCTGAACTAATTGAAATCATATTTTTGGCTATATTTTTACCATAAATACTTAAAATTACATTCTTTAACTCTCCTTTACCAGGTGTAACAAATCTTATTTCGTCATTAACAATATATTTAAAAGAAATATTTGCATTTGATAAAGCTAAAAAATTGACTAATTCATTAATTCTACGTTGTTCTACGCTATTTTTGTTTAAAAACTTAATTCGAGCAGGTGTATTATAGAATAAATCCTCAACAATTATCGTCGTACCGACCTTGCTTCCTACTTTTTCCTGATTAAGGATTTCTCCGCCATTAATACTAATCTGGACGCCATTTTCAGCAGACTCAGTTTTTGTAATTAATTCTAGTCTTGAAACAGCAGCAATGGAAGCCAATGCTTCGCCCCTAAAGCCTAATGTATCAATAGAATAAATATCTTCAATACTTTTTATCTTACTTGTTGCGTGGCGATCAAAGGCTAGGATGACATCTTCTTCAAGAATACCGTCACCATTATCAGTAACCCTAATATATGATTTGCCAGCTGATTTGATTTCTATTGTAATAGAATCGGCGTGTGCATCAATTGAATTTTCAACAAGTTCTTTTATTACAGCACTGGGATTTTCTATTACTTCACCAGCCGCAATTTTCGACGATATTTTTTTATTAAGTTTTATTATTTTATTCATTTCATCACTTCTCTTCTTTACTTATGGCAATTAACTCATTGAGTTTATTAATTGCTTCTAAAGGCGTTAGTTCATTAATATTAATGTTACCAATGGCGTCTTTTAAAGGATTATATACAGATTGCTCTTCTGCTACTTGTGAATGGATAGTCTTATTATTTCCTGTCATTCGTTGAATATTCTTTTTAATATCTTTTTCCTCTAATTTTTTAAGGATCTCATTTGATCTGTTAAGAACTGCTTGTGGAACACCAGCAAGTTTTGCTACTTGAATACCATAACTTTGTTTAGATTCGCCCCGCTTTATCTTTCTTAAGAAAACAATATCATCATCTACTTCTTTAGCAGTAATGTAATAATTTTTCACGGTTTCTAATTCTTCTTCTAATTCTGTTAGTTCATGGTAGTGTGTTGCAAACATGGACTTACAAGCTTTAAATTCCTTATTAGACAGATATTCAACGACTGACCATGCAATACTTAATCCATCATAAGTTGATGTTCCACGGCCAATTTCATCGAGAATTATTAATGATCTATCTGTTGCATTGTGGAGTATATTAGCTAACTCACTCATCTCAACCATAAAAGTTGATTGACCTTGCGATAAATCATCACTTGCGCCGACTCTTGTAAAGATACGATCAACTAAACCAATCTTAGCATAGGAAGCAGGTACATAACAGCCAATCTGGGCCATCAGAGTGATTAATGCCACTTGTCTTAAATAAGTGGATTTACCTGCCATGTTTGGCCCTGTAATAATGAGAAATTTATTTTTATCATCATCAAGAATCACATCATTTGGGACAAAAGGCTCATCTAGGGAAATTTGTTCGATTACAGGATGTCTTGAATCCTTAATATCAATGGTATGATCTTCCCTTAGTATAGGCTTAACGTAATTATTTCTTAAGCTAACATCAGCAAATGATATCAAGACATCAAGTTTAGAAATAGCAACTGCTGTTGCTTTAATTCTATCAATTTCCTCTAGGATGCTATTTTTAATTTCAGTAAAAATTTCATATTCTAAATCAACGGATTTATCTTCTGCATTTAAAATCTTATTTTCTATTTCTTTTAGTTCAGGTGTAATATAACGTTCAGATTTAGATAGTGTTTGTTTTCTAGTATAATGCTCTGGCACTAAGTCAATATTTGTTTTGGTTACTTCTATATAATAACCAAAAACTTTGTTATAGCCAATTTTAAGTGACCCAATTCCAGTTTTTTCTCTTTCTTCTTTTTCTTTAGCAATAATCCAGTCTTTACCATGGTTAATAATATCATATAACTCGTATAAATTTTCATTGTAACTTGGCTTAATGATTCCACCATCTTTTAATGTAATTGGTGGATCTTCTTCAATTGAATCTTCTATAAGTGTATAAATGTCTTGTAGCAAATCAATATCCTGGTTTATTTCAATAAGATTATTTACTTCTAAATCAGATAATAAAGCTTTAACATCAGGTAATACGAAAAGACTATTCTTTAATGCGATTAAGTCTCTTGCATTAACGCTACCATAGACAAGTTTTGAAGATAATCGTTCTAAGTCATAAATTCCTTTTATTAACTCCTTTAATTCCTCTTTCAACAATAAGTCATTTGATAACAGTTCAACTGCATCTAAACGATTATTAATGGCTTCTTTAGACAACAAAGGTTCTTCAATCCATTTGGTTAACCGTCGACCACCCATGGCAGTAGATGTTTGATCAAGGACCCATAGTAAGGAGCCTTTTTTATCCTTTGTTCGAATGGTTTCCAATAATTCTAGATTTCTTCGCGTAAATTTATCTAGAAACATAAAATTGTTTTCATGGTATATTTCTAAATCACTAAAGTTTAATAGAGCTACCTTTTGTGTTTCTTCGATGTACTGTAATAAACTTCCAACTGCCTTTTTTTCATAGGGTAAATTTGTTAAGCCATAACTATCTAATGAATAGACATTATAAACTCTCTTAATGCATTTTTCACAATTTTTCAGTTGATAAAAAGATTCATCAATAACACTTTTTAATGGTTCAATAAACATAGAAATGGTTGACATAATAGAATTATGTAACTCATCATCTTTATAAAGTATTTCACTAGGATTTATTTTTAGAATTTCATCAATAAATCTTTGTTTACGCTGCCTACCTTTAAAAGCAATAGTTTTTAATTCACCAGTTGTAATATCCGTGTAGGCAATTGAATAACCCTCTGTATCTACATAATAAGATAGTATATAATTATGAAGTTTCTCTTTTAACATATCTGGTTCAGTAATAGTACCAGGTGTTACAATTCTTACCACTTCTCTTTTGACTATTCCTTTTGATTCACTAGGATCTTCTACTTGTTCGCAGATTGCGACTCTAAAACCTTTTGAAATAAGCTTCTTTAAGTATTCATTACCCGCTTTAACTGGAACACCACATAGTGGTGCTTTTTCTTCTAGGCCGCAATTTCGTCCTGTAAGGGTTATTTCTAAAGCTTTAGATGCAATTATTGCATCATCAAAAAACATTTCATAAAAATCACCAAGACGATAGAATAAAATGTGGTCTTGGTAATTTTCTTTAATTGAATAATATTGCTTCATCATAGGGGTTAATTCTTTTTTGTTAATCTCCATTTATATCAACTCTTCAAAAGTTCCACTGAGTGAAAATGAATTGTAATCTGTAACTTTTACTTTTACAAGTTCACCAATTAATTCTTCATCGCCTTCGAAATTTATGGTTTTGAAATGTCTCGTTTTACCAGTTAAAATATTTTTATCATTTTTTGAAGGTCCTTCTACTAAAACTTCTACGCTTTCATTCATATATTTTTTACTGTTTTCATAGGCAATCCTATTAGAAGCTTCTAATAATCTATTGAATCGGTTTGACTTGATTTTTTTGTCTATATGATCTTTATACTCATAAGCAGGCGTTCCTTTTCTCTTTGAGTAAATAAAAGTAAAAGCATTATCAAATTTAACTGTTTCAAAAAGCTCAATTAAGTGATCAACATCTTCTTCAGTTTCACCTGGAAACCCAATAATAATATCAGTAGAAATTGCGATATCCTTGATTTTTTCTTTTGCATATTTTATTTTCTCTAAGTAATCTTCAACAGTATAGCCTCTATTCATGCGTTTTAGTAAATCATTTGATCCTGCTTGTACAGGTAAATGTAAAAACTCACATACCTTATCTAAATTATTAATAGCATCTATTAACTTAAAGGACATATCTTTCGGATGAGATGTCATAAATCTTATACGTTTTAATCCTTCAATAGCATTGACCATTTCTAATAAATCAGAAAAATCTATACCAAAGGCTTCAGTTTTTCCATATGAATTGACATTTTGACCTAAGAGTGTTACTTCTTTTACACCCTTTTCTACTAAATTTTCGATTTCATTAATAATATCTTCTGGCAATCTGCTTCGTTCTCTCCCACGAGTATGGGGCACAATACAGTAAGTACAAAAATTGTTGCATCCATGCATGATATTCACAAAAGCTTTAACGTCATAATCTCTATTGGCTGGAAGATTCTCAACTACGATATCTTCTTTATTATCAACGTCAAATGTTGTTGCCTCTTGAGTATAGCTTTCTTTCAACAACTTTGGAAACTTATGATAACTGTGGGTTCCTATTACAAGATTCAAAAACCCATATTTTTTTTTGATTTTATCAACAATGGCTTCTTCTTCAGGCATGCAACCTGTGAGTATGATTTTTAAATCAGTTCTTCTTTGTTTTAAGTTTTTTAGATGTCCAAGATTCCCAAAAACTTTCATTTCTGCTTTTTCTCTTACAGCGCAAGTATTAAAGACAATAACGTCTGCTTGTTCTCGATCATCAGTTTTTATGAAACCCATTAAATCAAACATGCCTGATAAATTTTCTGAATCATGTTCATTCATTTGGCAGCCCCAAGTCTCAATTAAATATTTTTTCGTATCCATCATATTTTTGTTTCTAAAGAAATCGATAAATTCTGTTTGGTTTTTAAGACCATCGAACTTATTAACATCTGTTTGTATATCTATTCTCTCCATTTTTACCTCCATTAATAGTTATTCTCAATTTATAATTATATCATAATTTATGAACTTTTAAAGGATACTTATGAACAAAGCACAAAAAAATGCTATTAACGGTTAATAGCATTTCTAAGAACTAAAAATATTTATAAAAACTTCTACAATTTTAGGATCGAATTGAGTACCTGAATATTCTTCTAACTCATCAATTGCTCTTTCTATAGACATTCCTTTTCTATAGGGACGATCATTTGTCATTGCATCAAAGGCATCAACTACAGAAATAATTCTACATTCAATAGGGATTTCCTCTTCTTTTAAACCTAAAGGATAACCAGAACCATCGTATTTCTCTTGATGTTTAAGGATTAAGTCGGCTATATCTCTTAGTTCAGCTGATTCATTTGCTATTCTAAAACCTATTTCACAATGGGTTTTCATGATTTCCCACTCTTTTTCATTTAATGGACCGGGTTTATTTAGAATCTTATCAGGTATACCTACCTTACCAATATCATGAAATTTTGAAAGAAGCTTTAATCTATTGATTGAACTAATTGAAAGATTAATTTTATTTCCAATCATAGCAGCCGTTTCTCCCATACGATGGGCATGGCCTTCTGTTATATAGTCTCTTTCTTCTAAAGCTTTCATCAAAGTCTTAACAAGTGTATGCCGCATACTTGATTCCTTTAGTAGTTTTCTTTGATACATTTTATTATCAGCTTGTTTATATAAGTGATTTACGTCTACTTTTCCCTTATTATTAAAACTATAACCATAAGACATTGATAACTCATAAATTGTATCAGATGTATTAAAATCCTCTAATAGTACATCAAATTCAAATAGTCTATCCTGAACATAGTTATAATCAATTTTCTTATAGATTAATCCAAACTCATCGCCACCAATGCGAGCCAAATGATCTGCCTTGGTAAAATGATTTTTTATCATATTTGCTGCAGATTTAATCATTTCATCACCAGTAAAGTGACCGAGTGTATCATTTACTATTTTTAGACCGTCAATATCGAAAATAATTAAGGCAAATCCTTTTAGGGGTCTATCATTATATATCTCTAATTTGTTTTCAAAATAACGTCTATTATGAATCTGAGTTAAACTATCTCTTAAAGCCATATTTCGTAGTTTGGCTTGTAATTTTATTTTTTCAGTATTGTCCCTAATAATAATAAATATTTCTTTAATTTGTGTTAAATATATTCTTCCTTCATAAAATCGATTCTCACCATTAATAATCATGCTAAAATTAATAACTTCTAGTTTTTCATTTTCTTTAACCCACTCACATTTCTTTTCAAGTTGATTATAAATGCTTCTATTGTTAAGGATTAGATCAATTATATCCTGGTCTTGAGGCAAGTTATATTCCGTTATAAAAGTATGTTCATCGTAGTACAAAATTATATCTGGAATGCCTCTAATAAGACTTGAATTACGACTATTGATTTTTTCTAATTCTAGTATTTTTTCTTGTAATTCCGGGTAGTAGTTCTTCTTAAATGAGGCCTCACCAAGGCCAATAATATCTTTACGTGTGATTTTTTTGTTGGATGATTTTGTCATAAATACGCTCCACATCTTTATTATTCAGTTCACAAGGATTAGTTATTAAGCAAGGATCATTTAAAGCATTTTCTATTAGGTTTTCTTTTAATGATCTATTTAATTTATTGACATGAAATTTCTCAGGAATACCTAACGACAATGTGAGGTCATTGATATAGTTTATAATGGCTTCTTTGTCTTTTTTTAAACCCATAAAACTAGCAATTTCATTATAACGTTTTTTTGAACTATTATAATTAAACGCAATTACATGACAAAGTAGAATACTATTACATTTACCATGGGGTAAATCTAAAACACCGCCTAAGCTATGAGCTAATGCATGTACAGCACCTAAACTCGCATTTGAAAAGGCAATACCCGCATGAAGTGAACCGAGCATCATATTATTTAAATCATAAACTGTTCTCTTGCTATTATAAGCCTTCTCAATACTTTCTTGAATTAATTTAATAGCTTTAGAAGCATGTACATCCGTTAATTCCGACTGTGCATTAGAAACATATGCCTCAATTGCATGGGTTAAAGCATCCATTCCTGTTACTGCAATAAGTTCTTTGGATAAAGTTGTAAGGGGAATAGGATCAATTAATGCTAAATCAGGCACAACTTTCTTACTAATGATTGCTTTTTTTATTAGATTTTTTGAATCAGCTATGATAGCAAATTGGGATACATCGGCACCTGTACCAGCAGTTGATGGAATACAAATTAATGGCGGCCCAGGTAGATTGATCTGGTCAACACCAACATAATCTAAAATATGTCCACCATTTGTTGAAACAATACTAATAGCTTTTGCACAATCAATAGGGCTTCCGCCACCAATGGCTATGATTAAATCACATTCATTTTTTAAAAAATACTCTGCACCTAACATTGCTTCATAGTCTTTAGGATTTTCTGTTAGATCATCAAAAATACAATAATCAGGGACATTTTCACTAATAACTGAAATAATATGACTAAACCAATCCAATGTTCTGACGGTTTTATCTGTAACAATTAATGGTTTTTTAGATGAAAAGTACTTAATATACCGACCAACCAGTAGAGATGCATTTTTACCAGTTATTATCTCTGGTACAACAAATTTTTTTAGTTCAAGTACATTATTAATAAAAATCCCCTCCTTTAGTAAATATTAGTATATTAATACCTATTTCTGACCTAATTAAACAAGATTTATATAATAAAAAATTGCTTAGTATGAACTAAGCAATTTTTGATAAGCAGTTAAGGATCTTTAGTAATTAATAGCCGCGTTGATTCTATTTAAACCTTCTTTTATTGTATCCATATCTGTTGCATAGGATACTCTAACGAATTCGTCAACACCAAAACCAATACCAGGAACAACTGCAACTAAAGCTTCATCTAGTAAGTAATTTGCAAAATCCATCGATGAATTAATTGTTGTTTCATTTAAAGTTTTACCTAATACATCTTTAATATTAATCATAATATAGAAAGCACCCTTAGGTTTTTCACAAGAAAGGTGTTTAATTTTGTTAATCCTGTCGTACATGAAATCCCTTCTTTTAGCAAAAACATCAACCATATCTGTTACAACTTTTTTATCCATGGTTAAAGCTTTTACAGATGCATATTGGGCAACAGTATTTGGATTTGAAGTGGCGTGGGATTGAATATTATTAATCGTTTTAGCTAAAGATTCATTACAAGCCAAATATCCTATACGCCAACCCGTCATAGCATAAGCTTTTGAGACGCCATTGATAATAATTGTTCGCTCCTTAACTTCTGGAACCAATGTAACAATACTATTATGAGATGATTCATAGAGTAGAACTTCATAAATCTCATCAGCTATAATATAAACATCCTTTTGAATGGCTAATTTAGCAACACCTTTTAGCACTTCGTCTGAGTAAACTGCACCTGTTGGATTATTAGGTGAATTAATCATTATCGCTTTTGTTTTAGGTGTTATGAGTGCTTCTAATTGATCGACATCTACTTCAAAGCCATCTGATTCTTTTGTTTCTAAAACAACTGGAACACCACCGGCCATTTTAACAAGCTCTAAATAGCTTACCCAATAAGGTGACGGTATAATAATTTCATCACCAGGATTCACAAGGGCTTGTATTGTATTAAACAGTGAATGCTTAGCACCATTAGAAACAACGATATTACTAGGCTTGTATTCAATATTGTTATCATCTTTAAACTTTTGACATATAGCCTCTTTTAGTTCAATAATGCCCGAAGAAGCTGTATAACCAATAGATCTGTTTTCAATAGAATATATTGCCTCATCTCTTATTTCTTTAGGTGTTTGAAAATCAGGTTCTCCAACACCAAAGCTTTTTACATCATGCCCTTCTTTGATTAATTGTTTGGCTTTTGCAGTTATTGCTAATGTAATTGATGCTGAAATATTACTATACTTTTTAGATATTTCCTTCACTTGACCCTCCCTTTATACAATAATTTATTATTAGAATGATTATCTTTCTTTTATATCAATAGTTTAACGAAAATAACATTAATAATCAATATATATTCTTTATTATTTTGACTTTTTAATTATTTTTTTTAAGTCTTTCATAGTTTATCTTATTCATCTAATGTTGATACTTTTAAAACAAATAAAATAATGTATATAATATACAATTTTACTATTTATTATATTTTCAATATATGTTAATATAAAGATATAACATAATATTAAAGGGGGATGTATTAATGAAATTGTCAAAAAGACTTAATAGTATGCAAGAATCACCAATTAGAAAGTTAGTTCCAATAGCAGAAGAAGCTAAGCTACAAGGTAAAAAAGTTTATCATTTAAACATTGGCCAACCGGATATAATGACACCTGAGGTGTTTTTAAAGGCGATTAGAGATTTTGATGAAGAAGTAATCAAATATTCTTTCTCTCAAGGTGAACCAAAGTTAATTGAATCAATCATTGACTATTATAAAACCTATGATATGTCATTTGAGAAAGATGAAATCCTAATCACAAATGGTGGTAGTGAAGCTTTATTATTTGCTTTAATAGCTACTTGTGATGCTGGTGATGAGGTATTAGTACCAGAACCGTTCTATACAAACTATAATGGTTTTTCATTACCTGTAGGTGTTAAAGTAAGTCCAATAACTACTCATGCTGAGAACGGATTTGCACTACCATCAAAAGATGAAATTCAAGATTTAATTACCGACAAGACAAAAGCAATCATGCTATCTAACCCTGGTAACCCTACTGGTGTAATTTATACTGACGAGGAAGTTAATAGAATAGCAGATTTAGCGATAGAAAATGACTTATATATCATTGCTGATGAAGTTTATAGAGAATTTGTATATGATGATTTTGATTATACAAGTTTTGGAAATATTGATAGAGTAAAAGATCGAGTAATTATTATAGACAGTATTTCAAAACGCTATTCTGCATGTGGTGCGCGAATTGGTTCTTTTGCTTCAAAAAATAAAGACCTTGTAAAAGGCGTATTAAAATTATGTCAATCAAGATTATGTGTACCAACATTAGAACAAATCGGAGCTACTGAATTATACAAAGTAGACCAATCATATTTTGAAGATGTCAATACTGAATATAAAAAGCGAAGAGATATTGTGTTTGATGCTTTAAATTCTATGAATGGCGTAATTTGTAAGAAGCCTCATGGTGCTTTTTATATTATTGCTAAATTGCCTGTAGAAGATGCCGAAGACTTTGTTATATGGATGCTAAAAGAATTTAGTGATAATAGTGAAACGGTTATGTTCGCACCTGCTGAAGGTTTCTACGCTACTGAAGGATTAGGTAAAGATGAGATTAGAATTGCATATATTCTAAATGAAAAGGATTTAAAACGTTCAATGGAACTATTAGAAATGGGCTTAAAAGAATATAAAAATAAATAGATAGAAATTAGAACCTCTTATACAAAAAGGGGTTCTTTTTTTACAAAAAAAAAGAATTAAATGAATAATTCTTTTAAATCAACTCCAGTAGTTCACCTGGTTTGTTAATAATCTGATCTGGTTTTACTTTAAAGTCCTCTAAATCGAACATAGTCCAACCGACTAAAACCGTTTTTATATTGAATTCGTTACCTGCTTCAATGTCATGAGGGCTATCGCCAATAAGAAGCGCTTTATTTTTATCTATATTATTATTATTAAATAAGATTTGTAGCCCTTCAGGATCAGGTTTACCATTGCTTACATCATCCATGGTAATCATACCTTCGAAATAATTCAGTATATTCAAACGATCTAATGATTGTGTGGTGTCTTTTGTATTATTATTTGTTAAAATGTACAAACTATAGTTTCTTACATTTAATTCTTTTAGTAACTCTTCTATTCCTTCAAATAAAAAAGTTTCTGAATTAACTTTTCTTAAGTATAAATCAAAGTAGTAATCTACAAGTTCATCTTCACGATTCGGATCTAACATACGCATCTGTTCATCAATTGCTAAACCGTACATTTCATTTATTTTCTCTTCTTCTAATGTTAAATTCAATTTATCCTTCGCCACTTTTTTTAAAGTTTGAATTATTAAATTATTTGTGTTAATAATTGTACCGTCGAAGTCAAAAATTAGTGATTGCATTTTAATTATCCTTTCTTAGTGTAAAAAAATGTATTTTCAGAGACAAAATTATACTTTGAAGGGACAATAATTTGTTCTGTTGATCCTACAAATAAAACGCCATTTGGTTTTAATGCATGAGAAAATTTCTCATACATTTTATCCTTAGCTTCTTCTGTAAAATAAATCATTACATTTCTACAAAGTATTAAATCACAATTAGATGGATATTGGTCTTCTAAAAGATTCATCTTTTTGAAAGTCACTTGTTTTTTTATTTTATCGTCTATTTTGTATGAGCGCCCAATTTCTTCAAAATAATCATTTCTATATTTTGCTGGCATTTTTTCAACAGTTTTCTTTGAATATATACCTGTTTTAGCTTTATTAATAGCGCCTTCATCAATGTCTACAGCTAATATATCAATTTTATTTAATGGCATAAAGTTCGTAAGTAACATTACCAAGCTATAGGGTTCTTCTCCAGTCGAACAAGCAGCTGACCAAATCTTTAGTTTTCTATTATTTTTGAAAAGCTTAGGTAATACATCATCTTTTAAAACATCCCACTGTTCAATATTTCTAAAAAATTCTGAAACATTGATTGTTAAGTAATTAATGAATTCATCAAACAATTCATCGTTATTTTTTAATCCATTAAAATAGTCTGAAAAATTATCAAAGTTATTTCTCTTAATTAATGATTCAATTCTACGCTTCATCTGTCTTTCTTTGTAAGAGGTTAAATTAAGACCAGTAATTTGGAATATATTTTTTTTAAACTGTTCATATCCTTTCATTTGATCACTCCTAAATTTTTTAAAAAAAAAAGCCGTTTTCACGGCTAATTTATTTATTCTGCATCTACTTCTTTTAAAGATAACTTTATTTTTTGATTTTCGATATCGCTATCAATAATCTTAACTTCGATTTTTTCGCCGATGCTTAACTCATCAGATGGCTTGTCAATTCTTTCAGAAGATATTTCTGAAATATGAACTAATCCTTCTAATCCGTCTTCTAATTTTACAAAAGCACCAAACTCAGTTAAGTTAACAACTTCACCTTCGTAAACTTCTCCAATTGTGTATTTTTCTTCAAATACTTCCCATGGATTAGGTTGCGTTTGTTTAATACTTAAAGAAATCTTCTCTTCTTCTTCGTTATATGATAACACTTTTACTTGAATAGTGTCGCCTACAGATAAGATCTTTCTTGGATTTTGTAACTTACCCCATGAAATTTCTGAAATGTGAACTAAACCATCAACGCCACCAACATCAACAAATGCACCAAAGTTTAATATTTTTCGAACAATACCTTCAATTACTTGACCTTCTTCAATATTGTTCCATAACTTAACTTTTTCTTTATTAAGTCTAACTTTAACAATTGCTTTATGAGAGAATACTAATCTTCTCTTTCGCTTATTTACTTCTAAAATTTTAACTTTTAAATCTTTACCAACAAATTTTGATAAATCTTCAACATATCTTGGAAGTAATTGTGAAGCAGGTATAAAACCTCTAATATCATTGTAAAAAGCAATAATACCGCCTTTAACAACACGTGTTGTTTTAACAGTAATTGTTTCTTCCTTAGCATATAAATCAGCAAGTACATCCCAGTCTTTAAGCATGCTAACACGCTTAAGAGATAAAAGAACATTACCTTCGCCGTCATCTAAGTCAACAACGTATACCTCAAGTTCATCTCCTTCATTTATATTTTTTTTGATGTCATAATTTGAGTCATTTGAAATTTCATATTTTGGTATAATTCCA
>Ga0102926_1000101_pt1 | contig 41768 bp, 39 predicted proteins | sample SalPonR1_A_D2_MG_FD_78173 | JGI IMG/M metagenome (GOLD analysis project Ga0102926, IMG submission 78173) | Salt pond soil microbial communities from South San Francisco under conditions of wetland restoration - Salt Pond MetaG R1_A_D2_MG | ecosystem: Environmental > Aquatic > Marine > Intertidal...
CAAATGACGACTCGTACCGTTACGCTTACGGGATCGAATCCCGGTTGCGCCTTTCGCCGGTCTCGACCGCTTTTGTCGGTTATGATTTCAGTCATTACGAAGCCGAAGATATCGCAGATACAGAGCGTGATACCGATGTCGTTGAAGTCGGCATTGTGCAGCAACTTTCGGAGCGCGCCTCGCTTGAGGCTGCGATCGGGTATAGCGAGACCGACGAGGAGGAGTTCGGCATCACCAACAAGGAAGACGGCCTGACCGGTCGTGTTGTCTATGACCTGGAGATGCCGAACGGTTCGCTCAATACGTCCTACCGGGTCACACGCGATCAGAACGGCGCCCGCCAGTTCGTTCGCGTGGGCCGCGCGCTGAATCTGCCGCTTGGCGCTCTGAGCTTCAACATCGGCGCGACGCAGAAGGAAAGCGGGGATCCCAAGCTGATCGGTGGAATCAACTGGCAGCGTGATCTGCCCACCGGTCGTATCACCTTGAGTGCGACCCGCGACGTTTCGATTAATGAAGACGATGATGAACGCATCACCACGACCGCGAATTTCGGATATGTATATGAAATCAATGCCGTTTCAAGCCTTGGTTTCGATGCTTCCTTTGGCCTCTCGGAAGATGAGGCAACGTCGAACGACACCCGGCGCACGGATTTGACCGCCAGCTACAATTACGCCCTGACACCCGATTGGTCGCTCAGGACCGGCGTCGCCTATCGTGTTCGCGATGAGGACCTCATCGGCACTTCGGACTCCACGTCGGTCTTTGTGCGCATCGGGCGCGACTTCTCCCTTTTCCGGTGACACGCGCGAACCGCGCCAGTCGGGCACAGGGGTAATGACGCCCCGCGACTTGCCATCGCCGACGCAACCTGATTATCGGTTGGCATGATGCGCATCCTTTCCCATATGGGCCGTTGGCCATTGGCGCTTGTGCTGCTGATCCTGCCCTGTGTCTGTGTCGAGCTGGCGCTGCAAGGGGCGGATCAAGGTCTCTGGGGCGCCCCGCGCTGGCGTGCTCTGGCTTACCAGTTCGGCGCCTTCTGGCCCGGCCTTTTGTCAGGCTGGAGACCGAATTTCGGCGCGCAGCCCTGGCTGATGTTCATCTCATATGCGTTCCTGCATGGCGGGCTGGTGCATTTGCTCGTCAACATGATCACGCTCGCATCTCTTGGCGGCGCAGTGATCGCCCAAGTTGGGCAGGGACGTTTCCTGGTGATCTACGCCGGGGCCAGCATTCTGGGTGGTGCAGCCTTTGCGTTGCTGGCCTCCAGCGGGTTTCGTCCGATGGTGGGTGCGTCGGGCGCGCTTTTCGGGCTGGCTGGCGCGCTGATCGTCTGGAACAGTCTCTTTACCATTCGCCAGCGTCCCGGTTTCACACGGGCGGCCGCGGCGATTGCCTGGCCGCTGGCAATTCTGACCGTGCTCAACATCCTGATGTATGTCGGAACCGATGGCGCGGTCGCGTGGGAGACACATCTCGGCGGGTTCCTGGCCGGTGCCGCGATCGCGCTTCCGATGTCCCCGCGCGCAAGTGGCTGACGCATGTAGCGAAAACGCCGCTTGCTCTATTCGTTTGCCGGCGCGATCAGCCCGGCGGCTGCACTTGCGACGTCAGCGCGGGTAACAAGGCCTGAATCGTCCACGACCGCGTTGTGCCCCACGCCAAGTGCGACGCGCAGATCGATATAGGCCGAAGCAAGATCCCGCAGCGTGCGCGCCAGCGTGAAACGGGCTGACGACAGCGAGCGCTCCCGGTCGATCACATCAAGGACCGTGGCATCGCCACCCTCCATGACCAAGCGCCGTGACAGGTTCAGCGACCGTTCGTTGAGACTGACAAGTTCGCGTGCGGAGCCGACCGATTGTCTGGCCGCCTGAAGCGCGGCCAAAGCGTTCTCAACCTCCTCTACCGCAGCCAGAACAGCCTTACGCCATTGCAGATAGGCTTGCTGTGCGCGCGACTCGGCAGCATCTTCTGAGGCAGCGAGGGCAGGTTGCGAGAAGACCGGAACGGTCAGTCCGGCGACAATGCTCTCGTTCCAGGACCCGCTCTTGAGTGGTGCCGTGACCAGTCCGCTCAGAGTCAGGCTAGGATAGCGGGAGGCTTGCGCCACGCCCATATCCGATACCGCAGCGGCATAGCGCCGCTCGGCGACGCGGATGTCGGGCCGGGCGCGCAACAGGTCCGCCGGAACGCCGACATCTCCGCCACCCAGCGGGCGCGGCTGCTGACCCTTGTAGCCCAGGTCGATGCCAAGTTGCCCCACCGGTTGGCCAAGAAGAGTTGAAATGCGATTGCGCTGCCGGATGATCTCGGCCTGAATGCCGGGCATTTCGGCCTGCGTTTCCGATACCAGAGCGCGTGCTCGCAATACGTCAAGCTGTGTTGCAGCACCAGCCTCAAGCTGGGTTTGAAGGTCGCGCAGGGTGCGCCGCCGCGACGTTAGGTCCTGCTGGCGGGTTTCGTAGCTGCGCTGCAAAAAGCGCATCTGCACATAAGTCTTGCTCAGCTCGGACAATAGCAGGCGGCGGGCTTCGCCCTCGCCCAGCCGGGCGGCTTCAAGCCGTTGGCGCGCCGCGCGGCTGGCCCATTGGGTTCGCCCTGCCAGCCCGATTTCGGCCTCCAGTTCCACCGAGCCCGTATTCGGGACATTGGTATTGCCGCGCCCCGTGATCGAGCCATCACCTCTGGGGGTGACACTGTCGCGTCGCAGCAAGGCCTCGGCTTCGTCAACCCTTTCACGCGCCTCGGCGACGCTCAGGTTGCCCTGCATGCCCGCGCCGATCAGCTGATTGAGAACCGGATCATCAAAATCGCGCCACCAATAGAGATCGCTGCTGCTGGCCTTGCTGACCGGCGCCAACAGCGAATAGCGGTCGGGTAGCTCCATTTCGGGATGCTTGTAGAGCGGGCCGACCGTGCAGGCCGACAAAAACAGCCCCGCGCAAACGGATAGAAAAATACGCATTGAAATATGCTCGTTCTCTGCCTCATGGGCCCTTATCCGCACGTGTTTTCACGTGTCATTATCGGCCCTCTACAGAACCTTAGCAGAATCCGGTCAAATTTTCCACAGTCCCGAAGATCAGTTATATGTTCGGTTCGACTGTTGCGCTTTTGCGTCACGCCAGGACACGCTTATTCCCGGAACGCCCGGTTGAAGAACCCTGCCATTGGCTCGACCAGATAGACGAGTGGCGAGCGCGCGCCGGTCTGAATGAAGGACTGCACCGGCATTCCGGGCAGCAGGCTGTGACCTCGGAGCTTTTCGATTTCGTCGCTGTTTGGCAGGATTTCGACCGAATAGTAGGGCTGGCCGGTCGCTTGGTCCTGCAAGGCATCGGCCGAGATGCGCTGCACCTGGCCCTTGAGCTCGGGAATCTTTCGTTGATCGAAGGCCGAGAACTGCAGCGAAGCCTCCTGCCCGGCATAGACCTCGTCAATATTGATCGTGTCGACGCGGGCCGACACCACAAGTGGCTGGTCCTGTGGAACGATATACATCAACGGCTCGGCGGCCTGCACCACAGATTGCACCGCAAAGACCTGAAGTCCGTAAACGATACCATCCACTGGTGCACGGATGTCGAGCCGCGATATCGTGTCGTGCAGGCTGTTGCGGCGCGCGATCAGTTCGATCTCGCGGAACTCCAGATCGCGCAGGCGTGAGACGGCATTCTCGCGACGTTGCGTCTTGAGTTGCAACAGAGCAATGCCATTGCTTGCCTTCTGTCCACGCAGTTCCGCCATCTCTGCCTCGATCCGCCCGACCTGTCCCTTCAGCCCGGCAAGTTCACGCATCAGGTCGCTGACTCTCGCGGCGCGAGTCAGGTTCTGGGTGAGCAGTTCGCGTTCGGAAACAAGATCGGTCTCCACCAGCGCGACTTGCTCATTGAGCGCATCAAGTTGCGCTTTCAGCCCGCCGATCCGGTTCTCGATCTGATGGTTCTGCTCATTCAGCAGGCTGACTTCCTGCTCCAGCGATTCCTTGCGCGACTGGAACAGTGTCCGCTCGCCTTTCATGAGCCTTGCGATGGTGGGGGCGTCCTTGGCGGCGGCGACCAGACCGGGGTCGAACGAGATCACCTCGGCATCGTCGCGCTCGGTCTGAAGGCGCGATTTGCGCACCGACAATTCACGCAGCTGGCCTTCGATGATGCTCAACTCATTGCGCTGGCGGCGGCCATCGAGTCGGATCAGGACGTCACCCTTTTCGATCCGGTCACTGTCTTTGACCAGTATTTCACCCACGACGCCGCCTTCGGGGTGCTGGATGACCTGCCGATTGGATTCGACAGTCACCTGGCCCGGTGCCACGACGGCACCCGAGAGCTCTGCACGCACTGCCCAGAAACCCAGCCCGCCGACCAATGCGATCAGTGCCATAATCCCCGCCATCAGCGGCAAGGTGCCGCTCCAGTTCGGGTCCTTGTCGTTGGGGGTTTCGCTCACATCGCCACCTTGTTGGATGTTGCGGTTGCCAGGCGCGGCTTGCGCGGGTCCATGACGGTCTTTTCAAGCACCTCGTCGCGCGGCCCGAAGGCCAGCACGTTGCCCTTGTCCAATACCATCAGCAGATCGCATTCGGCGATCGCGGTGGGACGGTGAGTCATCACGATCACCGACTTGTTCTTTTCCTTGAAGCTTTTCACTGTCTGGTTCAGCGCGTCCGAGCCTTCGGCATCCAGCATCGAGTTCGGCTCATCGAGGATCAGTAACACCGGCTCACCGTAAAGAGCGCGGGCCAGGGCGATGCGTTGTCGCTGCCCGCCCGACAGCATGTTCTCGTTGCCATCAAGGTAAGTGTCATAGCCATTGGGCAATTGCATGATCATGTCATGTGCATTCGCCTGTTTCGCAGCGGCGACCACGCCTTTTGCATCAACGTCGAGCGTCATGCGCCGGATATTCTCGGCGATGGTGCCGCCGAACAGGCTGACGGTTTGTGGCAGGTAGCCGATATGAGCCCCCAGATGCATGGGGTCGTATTGATCCAGAGTCGCCCCGCCCAGACGCACCTCGCCCGCAGCCGGGGGCCAGTAGCCGGACAGCACCCGCGCCAGCGTTGATTTGCCCGAGCCGCTTTTGCCGATCACGCCAAGCGCCTGGCCCGGCTCAAGCAGGAAATTGACGTTGCGTACCGTGGGCCGTTTCGCCCCTGGTGGGACGATGGTCAGGGCCGATGCGCGCAGACGCGCCTCGGGCACCGGCAGTTCGGTGCGCTCTTCCTGAAAGGGCACCGATGCAAGAAATTTCTCAAGCGTCTTCCAGCCCGCGCGCGCGCGCTGCAAGACAGGCCAGTGGCTCATGGCCTGTTCAACGGGGGCCAGCGCACGACCCAGAAGGATCGAACCGGCAATCATCGAGCCGGGCGTCAACTCTCCCTGGATCACGAAATAGGCGCCAAGGCCAAGGATCGCGGATTGCAGGAACAGCCGGAATGCCTTGGTGAGCGATGTGAAGACGCCGGTCCAGTCATTGGCCCGGATGGTCTGTTCCAGTGCCAGGTTCCGCAGTCTCTTGTAGCGCGTTTGCAGGCTGTCACCGAGCCCCTGGCTCAGCGCGACCTCGCTGGCTTCCTGAGCGTGTTCGGCAAAGGAATGCGCCCGCTGCGTCGCGATCTGCGACATGCGCACGCGATGCGCTGTCACGGTTTGGTTGAGCAGCGCCAGCACCACGATAATCAGCCCGCCGGCAACCGAAACCCAGCCCAGCACCGGGTGGAAGATAAAGATCGCCGCGATAAAGATGGGCGTCCAGGGCATGTCCATGATGGCTAGCAGAACAGGCGAGACGAACAGGTTCTGCAGCGAGTCGAGATCGCGAAGCGCGGCGTTGCAGACAGGGCGGTCATGCGGGTTCTTCGAGCGTTGCAGAGTCGCATTGAACAGGCGCGCATCGAGGACACTCTGAAACCGCGCACCGATCCGCGCCATCACGCGCCCACGTGCATATTCCAGCACCGCCATCAGCGCGTAGAGCATCGTGACCAGAAGCGAAAGCGCAACGAGCGTTTCGACCGATTTGGATGCAAGCACCCGGTCATAGACCTGCAGCATGTAAAGCGGGCCGGTCAGCATGAGAAGATTGACGAAGATCGAGAACAAGAAGGCCCAGAATAATAGCACGCGTCCCTTGCCGCGCGCGGCGCGCAACTCCTGAATCCCCGGCCTTTCGACACTTGACATAATTGCCCTGACGCCTGTGCTATTTCATTTTATTAAAACTCGGATACTAAATGCAGCTAAAACAGAAACAGTTTCCAAACCTGTATACGCTTTTCCGAAGCAAGTTTCCAATTCGGGATCAACAAAATCCCGCTGCTTTTCGCACAGACAGCCGCATCGTTACCCCTTGCCCGTGGGCGCGAACCGCTTAATGGTTATGCAATGGCCCGTTTTCGTGCTTTCATCAACCGCTTTGACCCGCGCAAACCCCGTTTTGTCGCACCGATTACGCCTGATCGGCCATTTGTTGCCATTGGTGACATCCACGGACGGCTGGATCTTCTGGAGGCCTTGCTTGCAAAGCTGGAGACTGAGGCGCCCAAGCTGCCACTGGTCTTTCTTGGCGACTACATTGACCGCGGACCCGACAGTGCCGGAGTTCTGGGACAGCTGATGGCACTTGAACAGGAGGGCATCCGTGACGTGGTGTGCCTCATGGGCAACCACGAGGCGATGATGCTTGCATTTCTGGATATGCCGGGGGCCAAGTGGCCGCTCTGGACCCGGAATGGCGGCAGCGCGACCTTGCGCAGCTTCGGCCTCGACCCCGACAGCGGCACGCCCGCCGAAATCCGCGACCGTCTGCGTGACAGTGCCGGCCTTGCCCTGCTCGAATGGATCGACCAGCGCCCTCTGCTCTGGCAAAGTGGAAATGTCGTGACCAGCCATGCAGGCGGCGATCCGACCCGAACGCTCGAGCCCCATCGCGGGCATGGTCTGTTATGGGGGCACCCCAAGATCTTCAGCACCCCCAGACAGGACGGACTGTGGATGGTGCATGGCCATTTCATCAGGGACAAACCCGAGATGACAGACGGCAGGATCGGGATCGACACCGGGGCCTTTCACACCGGCCACCTGACCGCCGCGATCATCGAACCCGGTTTCGTACGATTCGTCTCGACCTGAACAAGCGGAACGCGTCGCCTGACCTCAGCCCATTTCGGCCAGCAGCGTGTGGTGGCGGGCGGTATAGTCCGCGCGCGCTTCCATTGGCGGGCGCAAAAGGATCTCGAGCCCTTCGATCATCGACAGGTCGGGTTTGCCGAAAAAGCGGTCGGCCTCGGCTACGGTAAAGCCCGCGATCCGCACCGCTTCCATCCAGGCGCTGATCCGGTCGGCCTTCTTGATCTGTTTCTTGACCGGTTCCGGGATTGCCGAAGGCAGGCCGAAGCGAAGGTGGATGGCCGCGGAAAGCCGCTTGTCCAATTCGTCATAGCCCGGCCCGACCGCCGATTTCACCGGGGATATCATGTCACCAATCACGTATTCCGGCGCATCATGCAGCAGCGCGGCCAATTTCCACTTCGCAGGCGCAGATGGGCTGAGGCGCGAAAAAAGGCGCTCCACGAGCAGGGAGTGTTCCGCAACAGAATAGGCATAGTCACCCAGCGTCTGCCCGTTCCAGCGCGCGACGAAGGCAAGCCCGTGGGCAATGTCCTCGATCTCGATATCCAAAGGCGTCGGGTCGAGCAGATCGAGACGGCGGCCCGAAAGCATCTTTTGCCATGCGCGAGGTTGTTTCATGGTCGTCGGATCGTCCTTGGGCGCAGTGAATTCGGTGGTGGCGTTGCCTAAATCAGGTGCCGGTGCTATCTGCACCTCAAAGTGTAGATTTGCAAGGAGCCACGCCGATGGCGAAGGACTATATCATCAAGGATATCAACCTGGCCGAGTACGGGCGCAAAGAGCTTGATATTGCCGAAACCGAGATGCCCGGCCTGATGGCGCTGCGCGAGGAATACGGCCAGAGCCAGCCGCTCAAGGGCGCCCGCATCGCCGGTTCCCTGCACATGACGATCCAGACAGCCGTGCTGATCGAAACGCTTACGGCACTGGGTGCGCAGGTTCGTTGGGCCAGCTGCAACATCTTCTCGACGCAGGATCACGCCGCGGCCGCGATCGCTGCGGGCGGCACCCCGGTTTTCGCCATCAAGGGCGAGACGCTGGAGGAATACTGGGATTACTGCGACCGCATCTTCATGTTCGAGGAAGGCGGCGCGAACATGATCCTTGATGATGGCGGCGATGCCACGCTCTATGTTCTGATCGGTGCGCGCGTCGAGGAGGGCGAGGAAGACCTGATCGCCACCCCGACCAGCGAAGAGGAAGAGGCGCTGTTTGCGCAGATCCGCAAGCGCATGAGCGAAAGCCCCGGCTGGTTCGTGCGTCAGCGCCACATGATCCAGGGTGTGTCCGAGGAAACCACGACCGGCGTTCATCGTCTCTACAAGATGATGGAGAAAGGTCATCTGCCTTTCCCCGCGATCAACGTGAACGACAGCGTGACCAAGTCGAAATTCGACAACAAGTACGGCTGCAAGGAATCTCTGGTCGATGGCATCCGCCGCGCCACCGACACGATGATGGCGGGCAAGGTTGCCCTCGTATGCGGCTACGGCGATGTTGGCAAGGGCAGCGCGGCGTCGCTGCGCGGCGCGGGCGCGCGCGTCAAGGTGACCGAGGTCGACCCGATCTGTGCGCTTCAGGCCGCGATGGACGGGTTCGAAGTGACCCGGCTTGAGGATGAAGTCGCCAGCGCCGACATCTTCATCACCACCACCGGCAACAAGGATGTCATCCGCATCGAGCATATGCGCGAGATGAAGGACATGGCGATCGTCGGGAACATCGGCCATTTCGACAACGAGATCCAGGTCGCGCATCTCAAGAACCACAAATGGTCCAACATCAAGGAGCAGGTGGACATGATCGAGATGCCCTCGGGCAACCGCATGATCCTGCTGTCCGAAGGCCGCCTGCTGAACCTCGGGAACGCCACGGGGCACCCGAGCTTCGTGATGTCGGCCTCCTTCACCAACCAGGTTCTGGCGCAGATCGAACTGTGGCAGCGGGGCGATCAGTACGAGAACGAAGTGTACATTTTGCCCAAGCATCTTGATGAAAAGGTCGCGCGCTTGCACCTTGACCGCATCGGCGTCAAGCTGACGGAACTGAGCGCCGATCAGGCCGATTACATCGGCGTGAAACCGGATGGCCCGTTCAAGCCCGAGCATTACCGCTACTGAGCGATCCGCTCACGGCGCACGACATATGGCGAAACAGGCCCCGGCAGCAACGCCGGGGCCTTTTCTTTGTGCCTGCGGCAGGGGAGCGCGGATAAAGTTTTCCCTTTGTGGGCTGTGAAACAGCCGCTAACATTAAAATCGGCGCCTAAACGGGGCTTTGGTATCAAAACAGATATCCGGCAAACTGGCCGGAGTGGTGGGAGAGACAGTATGGGAAAGCGTGACGACCTGATTGCGCAATACGCCGACGATCTGCGCAACAAGTGTGGCATGGAGCCGGATATGAACCTTCTGAGGAAGGTGACCATCGGATGCGGCCCCGCGATCTACAATGCAGATGCTTCGACAGTGGCCGCGACTCAGGAAAGCGAACTGGAAACCGTCAAGGATAACTTTCTGATCAAGAAACTGGGTCTGGCGGACGGGCCGCAACTGATGGATGCGATCAATCAGGCGATGGACACCTATGGCCGTTCCGAGCGCAACAAGTATCGCGCCGTGGTCTATTACATGCTGACCAAGCATTTCGGAAAAGAGTCTGTTTACAGCTGAAACGGCGGCAAGTGACGGATCGGCGCCCGCCCTTTCTGGCGGGCGTTTTTCATTTGAAGGGTATTCTAGACATTCCGGGTTTGGCACCGGGCGCGGGTTTCGCTAGTATCAGGACAACAGGCCAGTAGGCCGAGACCTTTTCCAGATACACGTGTGGTGCCAAGGGAGCACGTGGGGTGACGGGGGGTGTCGGCAAACGGCTGGCATCCTCCGTTTTTCATGATGGCTTAGCCATCCATTCCCGCCATATCGCAGACGATTTGCCATTCCTTCTCGCTGACCGGCTGAACCGACAGGCGAGAGTTGTTCACTAATACCATCTCGGAAAGCCGCGGATCGGCCTTGATCATTTCCAGCGTGACCGGATTTCTGGCTGGTGCGATAGCCTTGATGTCGACGCATTCCCAACGATCATCGTCGGTGGTACTGTCGGGATGCGCCTTGGCGATGACTTCGACGATACCGACCACGGCCTTTTCCTTCTGGCTGTGGTAAAAGAACCCTCGATCGCCGATTGCCATCTCGCGCATGAAATTGCGGGCCTGGTAATTGCGCACGCCGTCCCATTCCTCGCCAGCGTCGCCTTGGGCGACCTGATCGTTCCAGCTCCAGGTGGAGGGTTCGGATTTGAACAGCCAATAGCGCATCGCTCAGATTACCTTTTTCCATTCGATCAGCTCGACAGAAGCAAACAATCCGGCCTTGGCGTAAGGGTCGTTCGCAGCCCATTCCTGCGCCTGTTCCATGTCAGCGACATCAAGGATCACAAGCGACCCCGCCATGGCCCCGGCATCGTCCAGCAGAGGGCCGGCCTGCGCGACAGCCCCGGTTTCCTTGATATAGGCCAGATGCGCCTCGCGATTGTCGAGACGGGTTTGCAGGGCGCCGGGCTTGTCGCGGGCAATCAGGGCAATCAGCATCATTCTTCCTTCAATGGGCGTGACAAAAGCATATCCATAGCCTGATCGACCTGCAATTCGCCATTGATAAGGCCAGTGATCGCTCGGGTGATGGGCATGTCGATCCCGAGTTCCGCAGCCCGGTCCGTAACAGCGCGCGCTGTGGCGGCCCCTTCCACGGTCACGGTGGGGTCAAAGCTTTCGTCTCGTCCCAAACTCAGCCCAAAACGCGTATTTCTGGACTGTTCCGACGTGCAGGTTAGGACAAGATCGCCAAAGCCCGACAGGCCCGACAATGTCTCGGGCCGGGCGCCCACGGCCGCCGCCATCCGTGACATTTCGGCAAAGCCGCGCGTCATCAGCGCCGCGCGCGCGCTTTCGCCAAGCCCGGCACCCATGACCACGCCGCTACCGATGGCCATGACGTTCTTGAGCGCGCCGCCAAGTTCCGCGCCGATGGTATCCGTGGTGCGATAGAGCCGCAGATTGGCCGTGCTGAGCGCGCTCTGAAGGGACTCGCCCACTTTGTCATCCGCGCAGGCCAGCGTCAGCGCGGTGGGCAATCCGCGCGCGATATCGGCGGCAAAGGATGGCCCGGTCAGGATCGCCGCTGTCGAGCCAGGCAGCATATCGGCAATGATCCGGGTCGGTCCCAGACCGGTCGTCAACTCCATCCCTTTGCAACAGGCCACAAGATGCCCTTGCGACAAGGCATTCCCATGCATTTCAAGCGCGCCGCGAAGGCGCTGCATGGGTATGGACAAAAGAACGACCTGTCCTTTGGATATCGTCTCTAATTCAGCCGAAACCTTGATATTACCGGGCAGATCGACACCCGGCAGGCGGCGAGCGTTCTCCCGCGTGGAACGCATCTCGTCGACATGCGCGGGGTCGCGTGCCCATAGCGTGACGGGACCGTTGCGCGACAGGGATATCGCGAGGGCGGTGCCAAATGCGCCTGCGCCCAGAATCGTGATCATGCCTTGGCCCCTTTCTTTCCGCTGCCCAGAAGCGCCGGACCGGACCGGTCGAGCGGCCAGCGCGGGCGAGCGGCCAGTGTCATGTCATCGCGGTGCCCCGCGCGCATAAGCTCGGCGCCCGCATAGGCGATCATCGCCGCGTTATCGGTGCATAGGGCCAGCGGTGGCGCGACGAATGCGGTCTGCGCTGCGTCGGCGGCTGCCTGTAGTACCCAGCGTATAGCACCATTCGCCGCAACCCCTCCGGCCACGGCAAATGTGGGCGCGGCAGGTGCTTCGCCAAGATATATAGAAAGGGCACGGCGGGTTTTCTCGGCCAGAACATCGGCCACAGCGGCCTGAAACCCGGCGCAGAGATCGGCACGGTCCTGGCGTTTCAGGCCGCCTTGCACGTCCACAAGGTTATCGCGCGCCCGCAAAAGAGCCGTTTTGAGCCCGGAAAAGGACATATCGCAGCCGGGTCGGTCCAGCAGCGGCCTTGGAAAGCGGAATCGCTTGGGCTCGCCCTCCAACGCCTCGCGCTCAACAGCGGGACCGCCGGGTTGCGCCAATCCCAGAAGCCGCGCGGTCTTGTCAAAGGCTTCGCCGGGCGCATCGTCGATCGTGCCGCCAAGACGGCTGAAATCTTCGCAGCCGCGCACGATCAGAAACTGGCAATGCCCGCCCGAGACCAGCAGCATGAGATAGGGATAGGCGACCGCGTCCGTCAGGCGCGGCGTCAATGCATGGCCGGCAAGGTGGTTCACGCCGATCAACGGCAAGCCAGCACCCGCTGCGATACCCTTGGCGCACATAACACCCGAAAGCACGCCACCGATCAGCCCCGGCCCTGCCGTGACGGCGACCGCGTCGATCTGCGAAAGGTTGGTTTCCGCCTTGTTCAGAGCCGCTTTCACGCAGATATCGAGTTTTTCCGCATGCGCGCGGGCGGCGATCTCGGGAACGATCCCGCCATAGGCGGCATGCAGATCGTTCTGCCCATGAACGACCGAGGACAGGACCGAGGGCATCTCTCCGTCTAGGCGCAGGACGGCGGCTGCCGTATCGTCGCAGCTGCTTTCGAGGCCGAGGATGGTAAGGCTGGTGCGCATGGGCCGCCCGTTGCGTGTTGCTCTACTGGCAGGTATCACCGGATGAATATGCAAACAACTGTGGACAGGTCATGGCGCCGACGATCCTGATCACCCGGCCCGGTCGTGTGGGTACGGATTTCGCCGAGCGACTTGAGGCGGAGCTGGGCGGGTGTGTGTCCGTGGTTTTGTCTCCGCTCATGCGGATCGAGCATTGCGGCGCGCTGCCGCAGATGTCGGGGTATCGGACGCTGATCTTCACCTCCCGACATGGGGTCGAAGCCTATGTGGCCAAGGGTGGGCGCCGCGATCTGCCCGCATTCGGGGTCGGCGAGGCCACGGCGCAAGCTGCTCGCGAGGCCGGGATGGATGTGACCGCGTGCGGCGGCGATGCACAGACCCTGATCACGCATATGCAGGCCGCCAGCGTTACGCCGCCTTGCTTGCATTTGCGCGGATCGCATGCTGCAAGCGATATTGCCAAGCTACTCAGTAAGGCCAGTTTAGAGACTGATGAGGCCGTGATCTACGAACAGCTTCCCCAGCCTCTTACACAGGAGGCCCGCAGCGTTCTGGCGGGGGCCGAGCCGGTTCTGGTGCCGCTCTTTTCGCCGCGGAGCGCCCGCTTGTTCTTTGACGAGGTATGTGGCGCGGCGCCGCTTCTTGTCGCCGCGATCAGCGGGAACGCGGCCGCCGAAGTGCCGAATGACCGCGTCGCCACAATCGAGATCGCGCACACGCCTTCAGCAGATGCGATGCTCGCCGCAATAAAGAAGCTAATGGACGCGACCAAGCGGCTTGAGGGTGGAAACACGGCAAAGTAAGGTCGTCAGGTATGTGCCGGCTGGTAGGATTCGAAAGGGTGGTTGAGAGTGGCTGACAGGAAGAGCTCCAAAGACAAGTCGGATTCCGAACGGAAGTCGGAAGATGTTACCGATCCCGCGACCGATCCGGAGGTTACTGAGTCCGCAGAGAAGACGCAGTCAGGTTCCACAGCCGACACTGATACAGGCGACACTGATGATGACAGCGATCAGCTGACAGACAGCGAGACGCCGGGCCCCAAGGAGACTGACCGCGAGGCTGACACGCCTGAGGCGGACGCAACTGACCCTGTCGCAGACGCTGGTCAACCCGACAGCCCCGATGATGAGCGCCAGAACGACCCGGCACAGGCTGCGCCGGTGGCATCCCAACCTGTGCCGGTGGAACAGGTCATCGTGCACAAGGGTGGGTTCATGCCGACGCTTCTTGGCGGTGTCGCCGCCGCCGCGATCGGCTTTGGCGCCGCACAATACGTTTCAGGCGGATGGCCCTTCGCGTCAATCACGGGTGACGGTGCAGATCAGGCCCTGAGCCAGCAGCTTGATGCGCAATCGGCGCAGATCGAGGATATTCAGGGGCGGCTGGATGCGTTGGGCGATGGCCCTGACCTTGGTGCGCTGGAAGAAACGCAGGCGGGGCAGGCGGCGGCGATAGATACGGTTTCGCAGCGCCTCAATGAGGCCATGAGCCGGCTCGACGAGCTGGAAACGCGTCTTGGCGAGGTTGAAAGCCGCCCCTCGGGCGAGGGCGCAACGCAGGCCATTGCATCGGATGTCGCGGCCGAGCTGAACACATTGCGAGAGTCGATTGCGCAACAGGGTGACGAGATCAGCCGCATGGTTGAGGACGCCCGCACGATGGAAGAGAACGCCGAGCAGACAGCCCGGGGCGCGATGCAGCGGGCAGCGCTCACGCGGATTCAGACAGCGCTGGATGCAGGAACGGGGTTTGATGCTGCCCTGGCCGATCTGGAATCCGCAGCTGTGACCGTTCCCGAGGCGCTGACAAAGGTCGCACAAGACGGCGTCGCCTCGCTTGCCCGCCTGCAGGACCGCTTCCCTGACGCGGCCCGCCGGGCACTGTCCGTTTCGCGCCGGGTCACCGACGCAGACTCCAGCGGTTTTGGAAGCTTTCTGCGCACGCAGCTTGGGGCGCGCTCGCTTGAACCTCGCGAGGGGGATGATCCCGACGCTGTTCTGTCGCGCGCCGAGGCCGCCACGCGCGAGGGGCGTCTGAAAGACGCGCTGGCCGAGATCGAAACACTGCCCGAAGAGGGGCGCGCCGAGCTGGCAGACTGGTCCGAGGATGCCAAGCGCCGTCTCGAGGCCGTCGCCGCGGCAGAGGCGCTCGCCCAGGACATGAATTGAAACCGAAAGGGCACGTATGATGCTGTGGTCGATCATCAAGATTGTTGTTTTTATCGCCCTGGTTGCGGGCGCGACCTTCGGAGCAGCCCATCTGCTCGAGATGGAAGGCGGTGTCCGGATCGTCATGGCGGGTCAGGAGTTCAACCTGACGCCGCTCAAGGCGGTGATCGCGCTGGTTCTTCTGGTGATTGCGATATGGGTTCTGCTGAAATTGGCGGCTTTCCTGATCGCCTTGCTGAAATTCATCAATGGCGATGAAACGGCGATTTCGCGGTACTTTGACCGGAACCGTCAAGAGAAAGGTTACCGCGCTCTGACCGATGGGTTGATGGCTCTGGCATCAGGCGAAGGCGAGCAGGCCATGTCCAAGGCCAACAAGGCTGAGAAATATCTGCGCAAACCAGAGCTGACCAACCTTATCACGGCACAGGCCGCCGAGATGGCGGGTGACGGCAAGCGCGCCGAGGAGGTCTACAAGAAGCTTCTCAAGGACGACCGCACACGGTTTGTCGGGGTGCGCGGGCTTATGAAGCAGAAGCTCTCGTCCGGGGATACCGAAACCGCCCTGCGGCTGGCTCAGACGGCCTTTTCGCTCAAGCCCAGACACCAGGAGGTTCAGGATACACTTCTGCAGCTCCAGGCACAGCAGGAAGACTGGAAAGGCGCGCGCGAAACCCTCAAGGCCAAGCTGAAATACGGTGCCTTGCCGCGCGATGTGCACAAGCGGCGCGATGCGGTTCTGGCCCTGTCCGAGGCCCGCGGCGTGCTGGATGAGGGCAATGACATTGCTGCCCGCGAAGCCGCGATCGAAGCGAACCGCCAATCGCCCGATCTGATCCCGGCGGCCGTCATGGCCGCGCGCGGCTATATCGATCAGGGCGCCAAGCGCCACGCGATCCGGGTCATCAAGAAGGCATGGGAGGTCCAGCCGCATCCCGACCTTGCCGCGGTCTTTGCCGAACTCGAACCCGATGAAAACCCCGAGCAGCGACTGAAGCGCTTTGGAAAACTGCTCAAGCTGCAACCGGATCACCGTGAAACCCGCCTGCTTGAGGCCGAGCTACACCTCGCCGCCGAGGATTTCCCAGGGGCCCGCCGCGCGCTGGGCGACATGGTCGAGAACGATCCGGACGCACGCGTTCTGACCATCATGGCAGCGGTCGAGCGTGGCGAAGGCTCGTCGGACGCCGTGGTCAAGGGATGGCTGGCGCGTGCCCTTTCGGCACCGCGCGGCCCGCAATGGGTCTGCGAGAACTGCCATCACATTCACGCCGAATGGGTGCCTGCCTGCGAGAACTGTCATTCCTTCGATACGCTGTCCTGGACCAGCCCGCCGTCAACGGCCATGTCCACTTCCACCGGGATCGAGATGCTGCCGCTGATCGTTGGCGCGCTCGAGGATCGCCGCGATGAAGACGACATGGAGGAGACCGATGACGGCCAGGACGATGACATTGTGGACGCGGCGCCAGTCGCGCAAAGCGACATTGATCCCGGCCGGGAATCATCTGAAAAATAGCTCTTCCCCCCCGCGTGGGGCGGTGCTATAGGGCCGCGTCACGGGGCCGGTGTAGCTCAGCTGGTAGAGCACGTCATTCGTAATGATGGGGTCGTAGGTTCGAGTCCTATCACCGGCACCACGGCCTTTTTCAGGAGATGTGATTAGGCGCGCGTCGTGATCGTGCAGCATTGATCAGGAAACGGTCGAATGCACCGGCGGATGCTGTTTCGATTTCTCCAGCACGACGATCGAATCGTAAATGTGGATTGCGGCGCAGGATCCGGCGATCTCGGGATGCTGCATGTCCTCTTCGTGATACCAATGGTGCATGTCGTCCACGAGGCCACGGATATAGGTAAAGAAATTCGACGCCGTCCGGAGGCCACCGCCGAAACCTGTCCAATAGGCCGTGTGAAGATCCTCGATCAGATAGATGCCATCGTTGTTGAGAAGCGGAAACAGGGTTTCAAGCGAGGCTTTGACATCGTCCATGCGATGGCTGCCGTCATCGATGATGATATCGACGCCGCCCATCTCCTTGATCACCGATCTGAGAAATGCCGGGTCGTCCTGCGAACCGATGCGCACCTGGCCGTCGATACCGTCAAACTGGAGGCAGTCCTCGTCGATGTCGATCCCGTAGATGGTCGCGTCCGGCCCAAGGAACTTGCGCCAGATCGCAAGAGAGCCGCCCTTCGACACACCGATTTCCAGCAGCCGTGGCGCGCGGCCTCGGAAGGGTGTGAAATAGCGGTCATAGATCGGGATGTAGTGGTGCCATTTGTGAACCAGATGCCCCGAATGCTGCGAATATATCTTCAGAAGATCGCCATCATAACCGTATTTCCGGTGTATATCTTCATGAACGCTCGGGCCGCCGAATTCGAATTCGTCGATTCCGCGCGGCGCATACCTTGTGTTTCTCCAGCCATCCAGAACGCGGCGCAGAATGCGCCGCAGCCATTGCAGGAAGGAAGTCCTTTGGTCTGGCAAGTTAAATGTCCCTGGATCAGCCTGGCAGGCGCTTACGTGCTAGCCCGGCCCGAAGAGCATGCGCAAGTGAATAATGACCATCTTCAACCGCGCCGGACTCTATCGTTTCAACTTTAAACGTCAAAGGTTCGGTAATCTCTTACCTGCTATACCGTCCGTTGGGTGAGTTGAAAGGTGGTAGGATGAGCGCGCCGGGCGAAAACGCCGCGCCAGTTATCATCAAAAGGAAGAAGATCGTTGCCGGCGGGGGCCACCATGGTGGTGCCTGGAAGGTCGCCATAGCATGTTCCTTTAGCCTTTGGTGCTTTTGCACCGGTTTCAATATCCGCCCCCTTCAAAAGGCGGCACAGGCCCCGTTCTGGCGCTTGCGGGTGCCGGTGTGTCACACCGCCCCGCGCCATCCGCTTTCGAATGCCTGCCCAGCATCGTCTCCAAATGCTAATCGTATCCTAAGCCCGACGGACGAGTTGGGCTGAATTAGAGACAAATAGCTTACGCCCGCTTTTCGATGTTATGCGCCATCGTTCCATCAATCGTGCGCCGTTTGCCGGTCTCGTCATATGTGGCAAGCGAGCGCCTTACCTGCCGGATCGCCGCCATCCGGTTCGCAACCCGGCGAATGCCCTCAAGCGCGCCATCCAGCAGCACCTGGTTGCGCTGCACCTTCTGTTGAAGGCCGGCAAGATCGGGCTCGCGCGCGCCCTCGAGCGCATTGAACCTGTCAATCAGCCGCTCCTTTTGCGCAAGCAAGGTGCCGATGGTTTCCAGGTCGCCCGCCAGCAGCGCGGTGCGCTCGGTTTCAAGCAGCTTGTCCAGCCGGTCTATCAGGGTCTGCATGTCATCCTGCGTCATCATGGGTCTCCGTCATTGCGCGATAGAAGCTCTCGGCCAGGCCGATTCCGCCGTTTGCCGCCATCCGTTCGGCGATGGCCTGCCGGTGAAACGACGCGAACTGATCCTCGCCCGGGCCGCCCGAAAAACTGTTCGTCTGCTCGCCGAAACCCGCGGATTTCAGCATTTCGGCCAGAAAACTCGCCTCCAGCCGCTCTGCCACTTCGCGCGCCGCCGATGGCGCCAAAGGGGTGTGCCGAGGGGCATCGTATGGGCCGATTGGTAAAGAATCCGTAACTGTTTCACCTCGAATTGAAGATACACATCCTCATTTCACGGCATTTGGGTAAAGAAGTAGTAACCGGCATCTGCGACCTTGCTGAATATTGGAATGATCGCCGGAGAAGCCGATGATGTTTGCTCAGATGGGCGCACCGCCTTTGACGCCCGAAATGACCCTTCGGCTGCCCATTGAGGGCAGTATTGTGCCCGGTGGCGCGCCTGTGCCCGGCTTTCAGGCGGTGTTCGAAGCGCTGGAAACCACGCGCAAGGGCGGCCCATCTCTGGCGGAGCCGGAGGATATAGCCGATGCACTGCCCTCGGATGCTACACCCTCGGATGAGCCGCATCCCGACGAGATGATCTCCGATGATGCGCCTGCGCGCGATATGAAGAGCGAACCCGAAGGCGTCCCGCAAGCCGGGCGCTGGCCCCAGGTCGCTCAGGAGCCTGCGCCGCTTCCCGGCACTGAACCTGTGTTCGATAGCGTTCCGGAGCCGGCGCAAGCCGGCCCCGAACCCATCCAGGGCGCACCTATCCCGACGCATAGGGTCGCGCACGCCGCGCCGCGCGGGCAGGGGCGCGACACGCCCGAACCCATGCAGCAGCCGGTATCGGGCCTTGCCCGAGCCAGGGGCACTTCACAAGCGGACGGCACGATGCCTGCGCCGTCGCTGTCGCCCATGCCACCAGCGGCCTCTGATACCGGCGCTCGCGTCAGCGTGCCGCCCGATCCCTTGACGCCTTCCGCAACGATGCCCGAGCGCGCCGCGGCCCCGATGGTGGCATTTCAGCGCGCTGTCCCATCAGGCACAAACACCGCAGCCCACCTGAGCACCAAGGCCGCGCGCGCTCCCCACAACGCGGCAGAGCCCGAGTCCGCACAACCGCTCCTGAAGGGCGCTCATGGCGTGACGTATGGGGACCGGCCCGTACCCGCGCCCCCCGCTCCAAGCGCGCAAACCATGCCCAAGCCGCAGGCAGAGCCTCCGTCACAGGCGCAACCGCTGCCGCACGCGCAGTCTCTGCTACAGTCACAGGTTGCGCCCGATACCCGCGCAATCCCGCGCGATCCTGTGACGGTTCCGCCCGCGCCGACGTCAGTTCCCGGCGCGCCAATCGATCCTGCCATCACCCCCCCGGCGCGTAGCGAAACGCCAAGGTCCGCACCCCGGCAGGCCCCGCGATCCATTGATGCCTTGCCGCCCTCGCATGCCCCTGCCGCGCCCGCGTCTGCGCCCGCTTTCCCCCTTCCCGCCATAAAGCCCGTGCAAAACGACCCGATGGTCGAACCATTGAGATTCGTCTCTGACATGGGGCAGAACGGCGATATGCGCCTAGCTGGCGATGGCGTGGCGTCGCTGCGTGCCAGCGTCGAAATCCTGCATCACCCCGACCTGCCGCGCCATGTCGCCACGCAGATCGGTGCCGCCGTGCAGCGGGCCATCCCCTTTGCGGGCGCCCTGGGCGGTGCTGGCGGCGGCGCGGCCGGCGCGACTGCCGGCGGCGGCGAACAGGCCATCGAACTGACGCTGAACCCGGCCGAACTTGGCCGCGTCCGCATCAGCATGACACCCGGCGATGGCGCGATCAGCGTCACCGTGATCGCCGAACGACCCGAAACGCTTGAACTGATGCGCCGCCATGCCGACATGCTGGCGCAGGATTTCCGCCATCTCGGCTTGGGCAGCGCCGAATTCGCCTTCGGACGCAACCCCGGGCAACCGGGCGGTACCGGCACGCCGGATCGCGCGGCCCACCCCGAGGATTCGCCCCCGCCCACCGTTGCGGCGGCCCCTGCGCCCACGGCGCTGGGGATCGCTGCGGATCGCGTTGATATCAGGCTCTGAAAAGGCTTAACCATGGTAGAATTGACCTCCTCCATACCCCCCGCCGCCAGCCCACCGCCCGCGTCTGCGGCGGCGCCGGAAACTGACGAAAGGCCCGTGCTCAGTTCGGATTTCGAGACCTTCCTCAAGATGTTGACCGCTCAGATGCGCAATCAGGATCCGCTCAACCCGGTCGAATCCGCCGATTTCGCCGTCCAATTGGCGACCTTCTCGACGGTCGAGCAGCAGGTGCGCACCAATGACCTTCTGGAATCGCTTGGCGCGCGTGTCGGGGCGCTGGGCATGTCGCAATTGGCCGGCTGGGTCGGGATGGAGGCCCGCGCCGTGACCCCTGTCGAATTCGACGGCACCCCGCTGACCCTGACGTTGCGGGCCGATCCGCTGGCCGATTCCGCACAGATCGTGGTGCGCGACACGAAGGGCGACATCGTGCAGCGGCTCGATGCGCCCGCCGACACCGGGCCGGTGCAATGGGCCGGGGTCGGCGGCAACGGCGCGCCGCTGTCGTCGGGACGCTACGACATCACGCTGGAATCCTATCGTGCCGGCGAACTGCTGGGCGCGCATCCCGCCGAGCTTCATGGACGGATCGTCGAGGCGCGCAACGATGACGACCAGATCACCCTGATCTTCGAGGGCGGCGAAGAGGTGGCCTCGGGCGAAATCCTCGGACTGCGCGAACCACAGGGCTGAGCGCCCTTGCCTCGCCTGTCGCGGTGGCCTAGCGTCCGGCGATTCGCAGACGAACCGCAGGTTCCGCCCCGCCCATGACTAACGCAGACGACCTTCCGCCCGAAACGCTGGCCCCGGCGCTGGTCGCCGCAGGCATCGTGCCGCCAGACGCCAGCTGGACGGCGCTGGAGGGCGGGCGCACCAACCGGCTCTGGCGGGTCTCGCGCCCATCGGGTGGCCTGGTCGTGGTCAAGCTCTACAGACAGGCTGCGCCCAATCCGCTGTTTCCCAATGATCCGGCGGTGGAATTGCGCCTGCTGCGCCACCTTTCGGGCCATGGCATCGCGCCGCACCCGCTGTATTTCGGCAAAACCCCGGCGGGGCCCTGCCTTGTCTACGCCCATCTGGCGGGCGCAGCCTGGACGCGCGGCGCCTACATGGCGGCGGCGGTGCTCAAGCGCCTGCATGCGATCGCGCCGCCACCGGGCCTGCGCAACGCCCCGGATGGCAGCCTTGCCCTTGGCGAACAGACCGCGGCGATCCTCGCGCGCTGCGAATCCCACGCCGCCCATGCCGCCCGCTCGCTGATGCCTCGCCACGAGGTGCCCGCACTTGGCCGCGCCACCCTGCTGCACGGCGACCCGGTTGCCGCCAACATGGTGGTCGGCGAAACCGGCGCGCGCCTGATCGACTGGCAATGCCCCGCCATTGGCGACCCTTGCGAGGATATCGCGCTGTTCCTTTCGCCCGCCATGCAGCTCAGCTATCGTGGCGCGCCTCTGGACACGGCCGAGCGCGCCGCCTTCCTCGCCAGCTACCGGGACCCCGCCATCATCGCGCGCTACCGGCGACTGGCGCCATGGTATCACTGGCGGATGCTGGCCTATTGCCTCTGGCGCCACGAAGGCGGTGATCCCGGCGCGCGCGCCGCCGCCGATGCCGAACAGGCCGCGCTGATCGCGTTGGACTCCGCCTGATCCGGTCCGCGTGCATGCCTCACTGCTCTCTGGGCCGGGCATTTCTGCATTTTAATACCTCAAAGGTAGAGTACTGGGCCTTACTTTTGACCGAAAGTTGTGCGATACTTCCCGCAGCCCCAATTGGGGGATTCCGAGTCAACCAATGTTGGAGAGTATCATGAAGACATTTTCGACCTTCGCCGCAGCCGCCGCCATCGCATTGACCGTCGCAGCACCTGTCGCCGCCGAAGGGCCCGACAACAGCGTGAATCCCGACCCTTTCGTATCAAGTCAAGGCGTCCTTGCGGGCGGATTGCTCGGCGGCATGGGAACGGCCGGCCTCGTGGCTGTTGGCCTCGTGGTGACCGTCGTCACCGTGGCCGCCGTCGATTCCAGCGGCGACACCTGATCGCAGGCATGACGCCACACCGTCGCAAGACGGTGTGGCACAGCCGCCCCGCAAGCCCCTGAGCCGCACGCGCCGTCTCAGCGCAAGGCGTTCAGCACCGCATAGCCATTGCGTGGTCCGACCCACTGGCGCGACCGCAACACGCGCCCGTTTGCCTCATCCACCAGATAGCTGTTCTCGAACTGCCAGTCGCTCAGGCGGCACACCTCGTGCATCTCGATCACCGGGCGCGCCGCGATCTCGCCGATGGTCAGACGCCGCGCATCACCCCGGGTCACGCTGCAATCAGCCGTCAGCGCGATGATCTGGCTCTCGCCATTCATGTATCGCTGAATGCGCCGCGCCGTGCCCTCCTCGCGCGCTGAAACCAACCGCGCGCTCTCGGCCACATCCGCGGACATCAGGTCATGCCCGAGCCCTCGTGTGCCGCTCAGCATCCCCTGCACCAGAGTCAGGGTCCGGCGGTCCGGTGCCGCGAATGTCTCATGCGCGCCATTTTCCTCTATCCGCTCGACGATGGTGATCACCCGATGGTCGGGCAGCGTCATCAGCACCAGAGGCCGTTCTGTCGCCGCAAGCGAACCCGTGATCGCCGCGTTCAGCTGCGCCGCATCGGGGGGTGGTGCCTGTGGACGGGGCTTGAAAAGCCCTTTCACAACCGCAAACGTGCTTGCGTTGTCATCCTTGCCGCTGCCACATCCCGCCATCAGCGTCCCTGCCAGCCCAAGGGCCAATATGCGCATAAACCGTGTCTTCATCGCCAGAACTTCCCCCAGCTTTTGGCCATTTCGGGCCGATGCGTATCGCGGATGCTGTCGTAAAGACGATCATCCACATGAAGCCGCGCGCCGCCATCGCGCGACAGCGACCGGATCACCAGATCCGAGCGCCTGCGCGTCGGCTGCCCGACGCCCCAGGACAGCGGGATCGTGATCCTGATGCCCTTGTCGAACGAGCCCTCGCCAAAGGCGCTCGCGGATACATCTGTCTTGGTCGCATAAGCGCCGATGCGCCAGCCATTGGCAAAGACCCGGTCAAGCGACAGGGTCGCGCCCCAGTCCCCGGCCAGGTAGCGCCCGACATCAAGCTGCCCGTGAAACCCGTTTCGGAAGTCGTAATAGGCCGAGATATGCCCGTTCACCTCCGGGATCGTGCCGGTGCGGGTGGTGTGGCTGCGCGTCCCGAACAACTGGTCGAAATCGCGCGGCACCACGTAATTGATCTCGGCGCCCAGTGCCAGACGGCTGCCGACAGGCTTCCACAACAGCTCGCCCGACGCCCCGGCATACATCTTTTCAAGATAGCCCAGCGTGACCCGGCTAAAAAGATCCTTCCCCGGCCGCCCGTAATGCGCCAGCGTCAGGTGGTCGAGCGTGGGATCGTTGGTCGCCGAATAGCGCCCCACATTCGAACGCACCCTTGGCAGCTTGGTCGGCACGGTCCTGACATCGTCCAGATCGCCAAACAGCTTGACCGAAACCGCGCCCGAGGCCCGCCAGCCCGGCGCGATATGATAATCCGCTGTCAGCGCGATACCGCCATTGGCGCGCACCGGGCTGTCCGGATCAAAGACGCTGAAGCGCAGGAACGGCCCCACCGACCAGTCGAATCGCGGATAGGCTTCGCGCAGCGACATCGGCTTGCCGCCGATAACTAGCGGGTCGCTGAAGGCTGCAGCGGCCAGTATTTCGCTGGCCGCGCCGTGCTCCAACCGCTCCAGATCGCTGCGCCGCAGGGTCACGGCGCTGGTCGGAATGCCCTGTTCGACCTGCGTGATCGTCAGCACCTCGATCGAGGCGGGCAGGGTGCGGGTCAGCACCCGCGCGGTGCGCCCCACCGCCTGCGCGCGGATATCATAGCGCGGATTGCGGATCGCCACATGGGCGCTGGTGGCGTCATGTGTGAACCCCTGAAGCACCAGCCCTTCGGTCTTGAGGCTGTTGGCGACCAGGGTGCGCAGCCGGGCCGTTTCCGCCGCGCCGCCGCTGGTCCAGCCAAGATCGCGCCCGGCCCCCGGCGCGCGCGGCGCAACGGGCATCGGCGCGGCTTCGGCCCCGCCAGCGACCACAGGCTTGCGCGCATTGAGCGACAAGGTCGCGCTCACCCCCAGCTCGTTGCCATTGAGCGAATAGGCGCTCAGGCGGAACGTGTCGCTCAGCTTGTAATCCAGCCCCGCATTCCAGGGCGACCGGTGCCGCGTGATCCCGTCGCGGACCTCGCGGTCATAGCCGTCCGATGAATATTCCAGCTTCAGGTTCAGCCGGTCGCTCGCGGCATAGCTCAGCCCGGCGAACCCGGCCACATCGCCCCGGAACCAGCGGTCATGCGTCGGGATGCCGCCTTCGCCCAGCAGTGCCGTTGGCCGCGTTCCGGTCTTGGCGAACGCGCCATGGCTGCCCAGACGGCCCCAGCCAAGCCCGCCTGTCAGCCTCAGACGCTTGCCGATGGCCTTTGTGGCGACGATATATTCGCCCCCGAACAGCCCCGTGCCTACGAAATCACGCAGGCCCAGCGCCACGGCGGGCCGGGTGGCGGTTTCCTCCATCAGACGGATGCGCAGATCGAAACTGCGGTCGTAAAATGTGTCATAGGGCGGGCGGCCCGGATCGGGGCGCAGCCCGCGAATGGCCGAATAGCGGAACGAGGTGCTCAGCCAGCGTGTCGGCTGAAAGCTCAGCGTCGTCTTGGTGGTGCCGTCATAATGCGAGACCGTGGCCGAGATCTGCGCCTCTGGCGCCATCTCGGCACTCGGCATGTCGATCAACCCGCCCGGTGCGCCGTAACTGTCCGTGACGTCGCTGGTCAGCCGCCCGCTCTGCGTCCAGGTGCCCGGCCCCTCCGCCAGTCCCGGCAAGGGCCACAGAGCCAGCGCGATCAGGGCGCTCCATCCACGGGAAAAACAGCTCACTCATCAACTCCACCAGCAGGCGCGATAATACCACCCTAACGGGACGAGTCGATTTTCACAACACGCCAAGCGGGATCACCCGGCGCGCCGCAAACGGATGTCAGATCAGCCAGAACGCCGCCATCGTCGCCGCCACCCCTGCCAGCCCGCCGCCCAATGCCCAAAGCGCACCCGCTGCGCGACTCCCGCGCGGCGCGGGCTCTACCGGCATGGATTGCCGGATCAGCGCATTCTCGACAATCGCCGGCAATCGCGGCCCGTAACGCGTCAGCACCGCCAGCGTCTTGTGCAGATCGCGCATCGCCGCGCGCGGGCCGATATTCTTGCGGATGTAATCCTCGACCACCGGCCGTGCGGCCTGCCAGATGTTGATCTGCGGGTCCAGCGACCTCGCCACCCCCTCGACCACCACCATCGTGCGCTGCAACAGGATCAGCTCGGTGCGGGTCTCCATCCCGAAACGCTCGGTCACCTCGAAAAGGTAGCTCAGCAGGTTGCCGATCGACATATGCGACGCGTCCATCCCGAAGATCGGCTCCCCGACCGCGCGCAGCGCCCGCGCGAACTCGTCCACGTGCCGGTCAGCCGGCACGTAGCCCGCCTCGAAATGCACCTCCGCGACGCGCTGGTAATCGCGCTTGATGAAACCATAAAGGATCTCGGCATAGACCTTGCGGGTATATTCGTCGATATGCCCCATGATCCCGAAATCATAGGCGATGATATCCCCCGACGGCGCCACCTTCAGGTTGCCCTGATGCATGTCGGCGTGAAAATACCCGTCCCTGAGCGCGTGTTTCAGGAACAGCTGCAACACCCTCTCGGCCAGCTGCGCGCGGTCATGCCCGGCAGCATCGAGCGCCGCATTGTCGCCCAGCGGCACACCATCGGCCCAGCCCATCGTCATCACCCGCCGCCCCGACAGCAGCCAGTTCACCCTGGGCAGGGCAAAGCCCTCATCCTCTGAAGTATTGGCAGTGAATTCGCTGGCCGAAGACGCCTCCAGCCGCAGATCGAGCTCGCCCATCACCACGCCCTCGAAATGGGCGATCACATCGGTCGGCCGCAAGCGCCGCGATCCGGGTGACAGGAACTCGATGGTGCGCGCGGCGAAATAGAACGCGTCGATATCCTTGCGAAAGGCCTTCTCTATGCCGGGGCGCAGCACCTTGACGGCCACTTCCTCGCCGCCCTCGCGCAGGGTCGCGCGATGCACCTGCGCTATCGACGCGGCCGCCACCGGCGCGCTGAAATCGTCAAACACCTCTTCCACCGGGCGGCCCAGCTGCGCCTCGACCGAGGCCTTGGCCACCGCCACCGGAAACGGCGGCAGCTTGTCCTGCAAGACCCGCAACTGCGTTGCCAGATCATCCCCCACCAGGTCCGGACGCGTCGACAGGATTTGCCCGAACTTGATATAAGCCGGCCCCAGCGCCGTCAGCGCCCGTGTCGCGGGCGGCATCTCGGGGTCGCCGCGATACCCAAGCCATTGGAACGGCCAGGCCAGCAGACGCATCGTCACCCTGACCAGGCGCGGCGCATCGAACGCATCCATCACCACGGCCATCGCGCCGCTGCGCTCCAGCGTGGCGCCCGTGCGGATCAGGCGCAGGATATTGTGCGGCCCCCGCATTCAGATCTTCCAGCCCGAATGCAGGCAGGCGACACCCATGCTCAGGTTGCGGTATTTCGCGTTCCCGAACCCGGCCTCTCGCACCATGCCGAGGAACGTTTCCTGATCGGGAAAACGGCGGATCGATTCCACCAGGTATTGATAGCTCTCGCGATCATTCGCGATCGCCTGCCCGAGCCGGGGAATGATGTTGAAGGAATACAGATCATAGGCCCATTGCATCAGATCATTGGGGATCTGGCTGAACTCCAGTACCATCAGCCGCCCGCCGGGGCGCAACACGCGAAACGCCTCGTTCAGGGCCTCTTGCGGGCGGGTCACGTTACGGATGCCGAAACTGATCGTGTAGACATCGAAACTGTTATCCGCGAACGGCAGCGCCATTGCATCGCCCACCAGCCAGTCAAGACTGTCGGCCATCGCCGCCGCCTCGGCGCGCTTGCGCCCCTCGATCAGCATCGGCTCGGTCAGGTCCAGCACCGTGGCATGGCCATGCCCGGCGCGCTTGAGGAAACGAAACGCTATGTCGCCCGTGCCTCCGGCCACGTCCAACAGGCGCTGGCCGGGGCGGGGCGCCAGCCAATCCATCATCGCGTCCTTCCAGATGCGGTGAATGCCCAGCGACATCGCGTCGTTCATCACATCGTATTTCGATGCGACCGACCCGAACACGCCCTGCACGCGCCCGGCCTTTTCGGCCTCCGGCACGCTCTGAAATCCGAAATGGGTGGTCTTCTCGTTCATGTTCCGCCACCGGGGCCTTGCCGTTGCTCTGTCTCGCCCTTCTTATAGGGCGCATGGGGGTGGATACAATGCGCCCCATGCGTCACAGGATGGAACCTATGCCCGAACTCCCCGAGGTCGAGACAGTTCGCCGCGGCCTTCTTCCCGCCATGGAAGGCGCCGTGATCGCGCGCGCCGCGGTCAACCGCCCCGACCTGCGCTGGCCTTTCCCCGAAAACATGGCCGCTCGCCTGACCGGGCAACGCGTCATCGCGCTGCGGCGGCGCTCGAAATATATCCTCGCCGACCTCTCCTCGGGGGAAACCCTGCTCATCCATCTGGGCATGTCGGGGCGCATGACCGTCTCGGGCGATCCATTGGGGATGTTTCACCACGACCACCCGGCGGCCCTGAAACACGATCACGTTGTCTTCGACATGGCGAATGGCGCGCGCATCACCTTCAACGACCCGCGCCGCTTCGGCGCGATGGACCTGATGGAGACCGCCCGGGCCGATACCCACCCGCTGCTGGCGAAACTCGGGCCGGAACCGCTGGGCAACCGCTTTGACGAGACCTGCCTGGCCGATGCGCTCGCCGGGCGCAAGACGCCGATCAAATCGGCGCTGCTCGACCAGCGAATCGTTGCGGGTCTGGGCAATATCTATGTCTGCGAGGTGCTCTACCGTGCGCGGATTTCCCCAAAGCGACGCGCGGGCAATCTGTCGCGCGCCCGTGCGGCGGGGTTGGTGGGGATCATCCGCGATGTGCTGTTTGATGCCATCGAGGCGGGCGGGTCATCCTTGCGCGATTTTCGTCAGGCAGACGGGGAACTTGGTTATTTTCAACATCGCTTCGACGTTTACGATCGCGAAGGCCTGCCCTGCCGCGGCGCTGGCTGCACCGGCACCATCCGGCGCATCGTTCAGTCCGGGCGCTCCAGCTTCTACTGCACCTCCTGCCAAAGATGAGGTTGATCCGGACGCAGACAGTGGTAATGAATCCGTTCTGACAGAAACAAGCGAAAGCAGATTTCATGGCCTATGAGACGATCATCGTCGAAATAGAAGACCACGTCGCCCTCATCAAACTCAATCGCCCCGATGCCCTGAATGCGCTCAACGCCCAGCTCATGACCGAGCTGTGCACCGCGCTCAAGGACGCGCAGGCGAATGAAAAGGTGCGCTGCATCATCCTGACCGGCTCCGACAAGGCCTTTGCAGCCGGTGCCGATATCAAGATGATGAGCGGCAAGGGCTTCGTCGAAGTATTTTCCGAGGATTTCTTCGGTCCCGAAAGCGACGCGATCATGCGGGTCCGTAAACCGATCATCGCCGCCGTCTCCGGCTACGCGCTGGGCGGTGGCTGCGAACTGGCGATGATGTGCGATTTCATCATCGCCTCGGACACCGCCAAATTCGGCCAGCCCGAAATCAATCTCGGCGTCATGGCCGGGCTTGGCGGCAGCCAGCGCCTGACCCGCTTCATCGGCAAATCCAAGGCGATGGACATGAATCTCACGGGCCGCTTCATGGATGCCGAAGAGGCCGAACGCTCGGGCCTCGTCAGCCGCGTCGTCCCTGTCAAGAAACTGATGGAAGAGGCCCGCTCGGCGGCTGACAAGATCGCCGAGAAATCCATGATCGGTGTGATGGCGGTCAAGGAATCGGTGAACCGTTCCTACGAGACCACCCTTCGCGAAGGTCTCCTCTTCGAGCGCCGCGTGTTCCACTCGCTCTTCGCCACCGAAGATCAGGCCGAAGGCATGGCCGCCTTCGTGGAAAAACGCGAGCCCCAGTTCCGCGACAAGTGACCATCGGCTGAACCCGTCACCAAAAGGGCGCGCCCATCTGCGGCGCGCCCTTTGCTTTCCCCCTTCATCTGGCTTCAAATACCTCGGGGGGGTCCGGGGGGCTGGCCCCCCGTCGCGCGCCGCATGGCGCGCGATACGGATTTTGTGCAAAATCCGCGCGCTTTCGTACCCGAAAGCACCGCGCGCCACGTTAACGCGGCCCGTTTCGGCACCCGATACCGACGCGATACCGACGTGATACCGCCATATTGCCGCAGCCCGCCGGGCCTTGTTAACAAGGCTATGAGCACGATTCGTTCCCCTGCGCCCAGTTTCGGCTTTGCAAACACCCCAAACTTGGCTATACGCCGCCGCTATACATGCGTGTGCAGCCCGCTCTGGCTAGAATCACCTCCGGTCGATCCGTCGCCCGTTCGGGTTTGCGGCACCGCATTCAAAGACAACGCAAACCTGACAGAGGTCTGATTCATATGGCAAATACGCCCCAGTCCAAGAAACGCGCCCGCCAGAACGAAAGCCGTCTGGCCGTCAACAAGGCCCGCCGCTCGCGGATCCGCACCCATCTTCGCAAGGTCGAAGAGGCCATCGCCTCGGGCGACAAGGACGCCGCCCAGGCCGCCCTGCGCGCCGCCCAGCCGGAACTGATGCGTGGCGTCACCAAAGGCGTCTTCCACAAGAACACCGCCTCCCGCAAAGTCTCCCGCCTCGCCGCCCGCGTCAAGGCGCTCGGCTAAGGCTTTCGGGCTAAATCATTGATACGAAAGGCGCCGGTCAGCCCGGCGCCTTTTTGCGTTTGTGGCCTTCCCGACGAGGGCGGAGATTCTTTTCACACAAACGTCATGTCAAGCGCGAAGTTCGGTTGCCGTGGCGCTCGTGAAATTGCTAGCTTCACCCAGCGATTCACGCTTGGGGGGACATGTAGCACAGGATCGGGCGGCCAGTATCTGGCAGCTTGCTCAATGGTCATTGACCGTGCTGTGCGATTGTCCGGCAAGACGGCACGCAAATGCAATGACGGCGCGGTTTATGTGGGGACAGGCCGCGTCAGACATTACTGTTGCGACCTTTGGAAGTTCGGCTCCGGGCAGGGGCTTGGCGGCTGCTGCATTCATGTAGCGGAGACGTCGGGTTTTGCCTGAGCTTTCTTCATCCCTCCGGCCATCGGATCGCCCGCTCTGATCGAGCGTGTAACAAGGGCAGACTGGAAGATCCGATTCCGATACGGGGGAAGAATGACGCAGGAACAATGGGGCCAACTCAAGCAACGACTTCTGAATACAGTCGGCAAGAACAATTACACGAACTGGATAGAGCCTCTTGAACTCTCGGGCATTAAGGATGGTGTCGCCACCTTCAACGTGCCGACCAGCTTCCTTGGCAATTACGTCTCACAGAATTTCGGTGATCTGATCCTCTATCAGGTGAACTCGATCGCACCTGAAATTCGCCGGATTCAATTCCGTACCGCCGCCAACACCGCGCGCGATACCGGTGGCGTGAAATCCGCCACGCCCCCGCAGCGGGCCGCGCAGGCAAGCAGCGACACGGAACCCGACATCCGTCTCAATACCGCGCCGCTGGACGAGCGCTTTACCTTCGACACTTTCGTCGTCGGCAAGCCCAACGAGCTGGCCCATGCCGCCGCCAAGCGCGTCGCCGAGGGCGGGCCGGTCACATTCAACCCGCTCTTTCTTTATGGCGGCGTCGGCCTCGGCAAGACGCATCTCATGCATGCGATCGCTTGGGAGCTCACCTCGCGTCAGCCCGAACTGAGTGTGCTGTATCTCTCGGCCGAACAGTTCATGTATCGCTTCGTGCAGGCGCTGCGCGACCGCAAGATGATGGATTTCAAGGAATTGTTCCGCTCGGTCGATGTGCTGATGGTTGATGACGTGCAATTCATCGCCGGCAAGGAAAGCACGCAGGAGGAATTCTTCCACACCTTCAACGCGCTGGTCGATCAGAACAAGCAGATCGTCATCTCGGGTGATCGCGCTCCCGGCGAGATCGAGAACCTCGAGGACCGCATCAAGTCGCGCCTGCAATGCGGGCTGGTCGTGGACCTGCATCCGACCGATTACGAACTGCGCCTCGGTATCCTTCAGTCCAAATGCGAGCAGTATTCCCGCCAGTATCCCGACCTGCAGATGTCGGATGGCGTGCTGGAATTCCTGGCCCACCGGATCAGCACCAATGTCCGTGTCCTGGAAGGGGCGCTGACCCGGCTCTTTGCCTTTGCCTCGCTTGTCGGCCACGAGATCACGCTGGAACTGACGCAGGACTGCCTTGCCGACATCCTGCGCGCTTCCGAGCGCAAGGTCAGCGTCGAGGAAATCCAGCGCCAGGTGGCGGATCACTACAATATCCGCCTCAGCGACATGATCGGCCCCAAGCGCCTGCGCAGCTTTGCGCGCCCGCGCCAAGTCGCGATGTATCTGTGCAAGCAGATGACCAGCCGTTCCCTGCCCGAGATCGGCCGCCGCTTCGGCGGGCGCGACCACACCACCGTCATGCATGGTGTGCGCCGCATCGACGAGCTTCGCGCTCAGGATGCGCAGATCGCCGAAGACCTCGAAATCCTGCGCCGGACGCTTGAAGGCTGAGCATTCTGGCGTCCCGTGCCGTCCTTGGCCCCGCAGCGTGCGGGGCCGCCCTTGACGGCCCGGCGAATAACACCGAAAAACAACAACAAAAGGCTTGAGCCGAAAGGGGAAGTTGCTAACGTGCCCCTCCGGCACGACGCCGGCACCTATTCGGGAGCGAGGGCATGAAACTCAGCATCGAACGCGGAACGCTGCTCAAGGCGGTGTCGCAGGCACAATCTGTGGTCGAGCGGCGCAACACCATTCCGATCCTTGCAAACGTGCTGATCGAGGCGGAAGGCGACGACGTTCATTTCCGCGCCACCGACCTCGATATCGAAGTGGTGGACAAGGCCCCGGCCAAGGTCGAACGCGCCGGCGCCACCACCGTCAGCGCCGTCACTCTGCACGAGATTGTGCGCAAACTGCCCGACGGCGCTCTTGTCACGCTCAGCGACGACGGCACCTCGGGCCGCCTCACCGTCGAGGCGGGGCGCTCTAATTTCAACCTTGCGACCTTGCCCAAAGAAGACTTCCCGGTCATGGCCTCGTCGGAATATTCCAGCAATTTCAGCGCCCCCGCCCCGGTGCTGCGCCGCTTGTTCGACAAGTCGAAATTCGCGATTTCCACCGAGGAAACCCGCTACTATCTCAATGGCGTCTACATGCATGTCGCCGAGTCCGAAGGTGGCAAGGTGCTGCGCTGCGTGGCCACCGATGGCCACCGGCTGGCCCGGATCGATGCCGACCTTCCGGAGGGTGCCGAGGACATGCCCGGCGTGATCGTCCCGCGCAAGACCGTGGGCGAGCTGCGCAAGCTGCTGGATGATGACGACATGAAGATCGCCGTCTCGGTCTCGGAAACCAAGGTGCGTTTCGCCACCCCGGATATCACGCTGACCTCCAAGGTGATCGACGGCACCTTCCCCGATTACACCCGCGTCATTCCCCAAGGGAACACCCGCAAGATGGAGGTGGACGCCGCCGAATTCGCGCAAGCTGTCGATCGCGTGGCGACGGTGAGCTCCGAGCGCTCGCGCGCAGTCAAGCTGTCGCTCGACGAGGACCGCCTGATCCTTTCGGTCAATGCCCCTGACAGCGGCGCCGCCGAAGAGGAACTGGCCGTGGCCTATGGTGACGAGCGCCTCGAAATCGGCTTCAACGCCAAGTATCTGCTCGAGATCGCCAGCCAGGTGGACCGCGAGAACGCCGTGTTCCTGTTCAACTCCTCGGGCGACCCGACGCTGATGCGCGAAGGCAACGACACCAGCGCCGTCTATGTCGTCATGCCGATGCGGGTGTGACGCCGCGCTTTGGATCCGGCCTTGCTGATGCCTTCGGCGAGAGTATTTTCGGAACGATGAAGGGCGCGTGATGCCCGGTCTTTTCCTGTCCCGCCTCACCCTGTCGCATGTCCGCTCGCATAAATCGGCGCGGCTCGAGCTTGATGCGCGTCCGGTGGCCATTCACGGCCCCAACGGCGCGGGCAAGACCAACATCCTTGAAGCGGTGTCACTTTTGTCGCCGGGGCGCGGGCTGCGGCGCGCGGCGGCGCAGGATATCGCCCGCCGCCCTGAATCCCTTGGCTGGAAGATCACCGCGGTGCTTCAGTCTCTGCATCAGCTGCACGAGGTCGAGATATGGTCCGAGGAAGGCGCGGCGCGCCAGACCCGGATCGACGGCAAGCCCGCCGCCCAGACCGCTTTGGGAAGGATCGCGCGGGTGTTGTGGCTGGTTCCGGCGATGGACCGGCTCTGGATCGAAGGCACTGACGGGCGGCGACGGTTTCTTGACCGGATGACGATGAGCTTTCGCCCTGACCACGCCGATGCCTCGCTCGCCTATGAAAAGGCCATGCGCGAGCGTAACCGCCTGCTCAAGGATCAGGTGCGCGATGCGCATTGGTATATCGCCTTGGAACGGCAGATGGCCGAACATGGCGCGGCGATCCATGCCAACCGGCTTCACGCGATTGAACAGCTCGGCGCGGCGCAGGCCGAGGCCCGGACCGCGTTTCCCGTGGCCGAGCTGGACCTGATCGCCACCGAGGGCGAGATCCCAAACACGCCCTCTGACCTTGCCGAGGCGCTGGCCGAAAGCCGTTTTCGCGACCTTGCCGCCGGGCGCACGCTGGTCGGGCCGCATCGCGCCGATCTTTACGGTGTCTACGCGGCCAAGGGCGTGCCCGCGCGCGATTGCTCCACTGGTGAGCAGAAGGCGCTTCTGGTGTCACTGATCCTGGCCAATGCCCGCGCGCTGGCGCGCGATTTCGGGGCGCCGCCGCTCTTGTTGCTGGACGAGGTCGCCGCGCATCTTGACGCGCAGCGTCGCGCGGCCCTCTATGACGAAATCTGCGCGCTTGGTGCCCAGGCCTGGATGACGGGCACGGGGCCGGAGCTGTTCGCCGAACTGGGTGACCGGGCGCAGACAGTGAACGTGAGCGAAAACGACGGCATCAGCCAGATCAGCGAAAGGCCCGGCCCATGACCCTTTCGCTTTCTGATCTGGCGCTTTACGCGGGTGCGCTTCTGGTGCTGTTCCTGACGCCGGGGCCGGTCTGGCTGGCGATGCTGGCGCGCTCCATGTCGGGCGGTTTTCAGGCCGCCTGGCCGCTGGCGCTTGGCGTGGTGGTGGGTGACATGCTCTGGCCGTTCCTGGCCATTCTAGGGGTCAGCTGGATCGTGTCGGTGTTTTCCGGCTTCATGCTGGCGCTCAAGATCATTGCGGTGCTGATGTTCGTCGGCATGGGAGTCCTCTTGATCCGCAACGCCAACCGCTCCATCGCCGCCGACAGCCGTCTGACCCGGCCCGGCACCTGGGCGGGTTTCATGGCCGGGCTGGCGGCGATCCTGGGCAATCCCAAGGCGATCCTGTTCTACATGGGCGTCCTGCCGGGCTTCTTCGATCTGACGCGCATCACCCCGCCCGATATCGCCGCCATCGTGTTCCTGTCCTTCGCCGTGCCCTTGGTGGGCAACCTGAGCCTCGCACTGTTCGTGGACCGGGTTCGCCGGGTGATGAGCTCGCCCGAAGCGATCCGGCGCACCAATGTGGTTTCCGGCTGGCTGCTGATCGTGGTCGGAGTCGTGATCGCCTTCAACTGAGCCTGCGCGGTCTCGCTCGAGCGTGCGCAACCGGCCCGCCTGCAAGCGTGCCCGCCGGCCTTGCGGATCGCCGCTGTCAGACCACAAAATATTGGGGTAAACGCGTGACATCCCCACCTCAAAATCGTATAAAATCAAAAAAGTGCGAAGGAATTCACGCATGGCCGAAGCTGCACCGACGCCCGACGATTATGGCGCCGATTCCATCAAGGTTCTCAAGGGCTTGGAAGCCGTCCGCAAGCGTCCGGGCATGTATATCGGCGACACCGATGACGGCTCTGGTTTGCACCACATGGTCTATGAGGTCGTCGACAATGGTATCGACGAGGCCCTCGCCGGTCACGCCGACGCGGTGAACGTCACGATTCACGCCGATTCCAGCGTTTCCGTCAGCGATAACGGCCGCGGAATCCCGGTCGAAATCCACGAGGAAGAAGGCGTGTCCGCCGCCGAGGTCATCATGACCCAGCTTCACGCCGGCGGGAAATTCGATCAGAACTCCTACAAGGTGTCAGGCGGCCTCCATGGCGTGGGTGTGTCGGTGGTGAACGCATTGTCCGATTGGCTGGAGCTGCGCATCTGGCGCAACGGCAAGGAACATTACGCCCGCTTCGAGCATGGCGATACCGTCGAACATCTGCGCGAGGTCGGACCGGCGAATGGCCGCAAGGGCACCGAGGTGCGCTTCATGGGCTCGACGGACACGTTCTCGAACCTCGAATTCAGCTTTGAGACGCTTGAAAAGCGCCTGCGCGAATTGGCCTTCCTCAACTCCGGCGTGCGGATCATCCTGCGCGACGAACGCCCCGAAGAGCCGCTTCAGTCGGAACTGCACTATGATGGCGGCGTCATGGAGTTCGTGAAATATCTCGACCGTCACAAGACCTCGATGATTCCCGACCCGATCTTCATCACCGGCGAGCGCGACGATATCGCCGTCGAGGTGGCGATGTGGTGGAACGACAGCTACCATGAAACGGTCCTGCCCTTCACCAACAACATCCCGCAGCGCGATGGCGGCACTCATATGGCCGGGTTCCGTGGTGCGCTGACCCGGACCATCCAGAAATACGCCCAGGAAAGCGGGATCGCCAAGAAGGAAAAGATCAGCTTCACCGGCGACGATGCCCGCGAGGGCCTGACCTGCGTTCTCTCGGTCAAGGTGCCCGATCCCAAGTTCTCGAGCCAGACCAAGGACAAGCTGGTCAGCTCCGAAGTGCGCCCCGCTGTCGAAGGGCTGGTCTATGAGAAACTGACCGAATGGTTCGAGGAAAACCCCAACGAGGCCAAGCAGATCGTCGGCAAGATCGTCGAGGCCGCCCTGGCCCGCGAAGCCGCCCGCAAAGCGCGCGAACTGACCCGCCGCAAGACGGCGATGGATGTGAATTACCTCGCCGGCAAGCTCAAGGATTGCTCCGAAAAGGATCCCTCCAAGACCGAACTTTTCCTGGTCGAGGGTGACAGCGCCGGCGGCTCGGCGCAGACCGGGCGCGATCGTTCGACTCAGGCGGTTCTGCCCCTTCGCGGCAAGATCCTGAATGTCGAACGCGCGCGCTTTGACCGGATGCTTGGAAGCCAGGAAATCGGCAACCTGGTGATGGCGCTTGGCACCGGGATCGGGCGCGACGAATTCAACCTCGAGAAACTGCGCTACCACAAGATCGTCATCATGACCGATGCCGATGTCGACGGCGCGCATATCCGCACGCTGTTGCTGACCTTCTTTTACCGGCAGATGCCCGACCTGATCGAAAACGGCCATCTCTACATCGCGCAGCCGCCGCTTTACAAAGTGTCGCGCGGCAAGTCCGAAGTCTATCTCAAGGATGAACCGGCGCTCGAGGATTACCTGATCCAGCAGGGCACCGACGATGCGACGCTCAGGCTGGGAACCGGCGAAGAGATCGTCGGCCAGGACCTGGTGCGCGTCGTCGAGGAAGCGCGCCAGTGCAAGCGCATTCTGGAGGCCTTCCCGACCCATTACCCGCGCCATATCCTTGAGCAGGCGGCCATCGCCGAGGCGTTCCTGCCCGGTCGTGTCGATTCCGATCTGCAGGGCGTGGCCGATACCGTGGCCGAACGTCTGGACCTGATCGCGCTTGAATATGAACGTGGTTGGCAGGGCCGGCCGACCCAGGATCACGGCATGCGCATGACCCGAACCGTGCGCGGTGTCGAGGAAATCCGCACGCTTGACGGCCCGGTGCTGCGCGGTGGCGAAGCCCGCCGCCTTGGCCAGCTGACCAAGAGCCTGCGCGAAATCTACACGAATCCCGCGACACTGGTGCGCAAGGACCGGGTGCAGAATATCTATGGCCCGCTCGACCTGTTGGATGCGATCCTGAAAGAGGGCGAAAAGGGGCTTCAGCTTCAGCGTTACAAGGGCCTGGGCGAAATGAACCCCGGCCAGCTCTGGGAAACCACGCTCGACCCCGAGGCGCGCACGTTGTTGCAGGTCAAGGTCGATGACGTGGCCGAGGCGGATGACCTCTTTACCAAGCTGATGGGCGATGTTGTCGAACCCCGGCGCGAGTTCATCCAGCAGAACGCCCTGAACGTCGAGAACCTCGATTTCTGAACGCCGCCGGGGCGGTGCATTTTGGGCGGCGCTTTTTCAAGGCGCCGCCCATTTCACCTCAAGGGCCGCAGCCCTCAGTTGATGGTCGACATGACGCCTTCGGGCTTTCCGACCACCACGAAGGTCAGCTTGTCGGGCGACAGAAGCTCCTTGGCGACACGATTCACATCTTCCAGCGTCACGGCATTCACCATTTCGTTCCGGTTCGAGATGTAATCCGTGGGAAGCTCCTCCATCTGCATGTTGACCGCGATATTCGCAATCGGCGCATTGCCGTCGAACCGCAGTGGATAGGCCCCCGTCAGGTAGGTCTTGGCGTCCGCCAGCTCTTCGGCGGTAACGCCATCTTCGCTTATCTTCGCCCATTCCGCGCGGATCACCTCGATCGCTTCGCCGACCCTCTCATTGGAAGATGCCACGCTGCCCATCCAGATCACGGCCGCGTCGCGATCCGCAAGATAGGAATAGACCCCATAGGTCAGCCCGCGCTTCTCGCGCACCTCCTGCATCAGGCGGCTTTCGAATGAACCGCCGCCAAGGATGTAATTGAGCACATAGGCGGCAAAGAAATCGGGATCGTCCCGCTTGATGCCGGGCTGGGCAAAATTCGCCACCGACTGGGGCGTGTCGAATTCCACCACCTGAACGCCTCCGGGCAGGTTCAGCTCGGCCTGTCCGGGCAGCGGCGCGCCTTCGGCGGGCAAGTCCAGCAGAAGCTCATCCAGAAGCGCGGTCAGCTCCTCGACGGTGATATCCCCTACAGCACTGACATAAAGCCGGTCGCGCGCCAGCGCCGCCTTGTGCGCTGCGACGATATCGTCCCGCGTCAGCTCCGCCACGCTATCCAGCGTCCCGTTGAGGGAACTGCCATAGGGATGGTTGCCATAGACCAGCTCATCAAGATTCCGGCCCGCGATCCTGCGGGGATCGGTCTGGTTCGACCGGATCACCGAATTCACCTGCTCGCGCACCCGGTCGATCGACGGTTGGTCAAAGGCCGGATCGATCAGGCTCGCGCGCAAGAGCGCGACCGCCTCGTCCCGGTTTTCGGTCAGGAACCGCGCCGACACGCTGACCGTGTCATCCGAAAGATCATAGCGGAACGATGCCGCCAACTCTTCGGTGGCGCGTGCAAAGGCGCGCGAATCCATGTCGCCGGCGCCTTCCTCCAGCAACCCGACCATCAGGTTGGTAACGCCGCGTTGCCCCTCGGGGTCAAGCGATGCACCGCCCCGAAAGCGCAGTTCCAGCGCGACAAAGGGGTTGGTATGGTCCTCGACCAGCCAAGCGTCAATTCCGCCCGGGGTGGTGATCTCTTCGATGTCCACTTCCGCCAGGGCGGGAAGCGCGATAAAGCTGGCGACAAACGCCAGAACGTAACGGATCATTGGGTCACCTCCGGTGCGGTCAGCCAGGCGGTCACGGAATTATTGCGTTCGAACAATTCCTGCGCGGCGCTCATGATGTCTTCTTCGGTGACGGCGTCGAGGACTTCGGGCCAGGCCTGCACGTCCTCGACGGTCAGGCCCTGCGTCAATGCCCGGCCATAGCGGTTCGCCAGACGGCCCACATCGTCGCGGGCATATATTTCCGAGGCGCGCACCTGCATCTTGATCCGTGCAAGCTGTTCGCTGTCCACGCCCTCTTCCATAAAGGTCGCGATCACTTCGTCCATGGCATCCTCGGCCTGTTGCAGCGTGACACCCGGTGCAGGCACCACCGCAAGCCCGAAGGTCGTATCGTCAAGCGACGTGCCGCCGTAAAAGGCCGAAGTGCTGACTGCGCGCTGGGTCTCGAATTGAAGCTTTTCGGCCATCAGTGATGTAGTTCCGCCGCCAAGGATTTCGGCCAGAAGGTCCAGCGCTGCGGCTTTTTCCTGATCGCCGCTGTCCCTCTCGGGCGCAAGGTAGGAACGGGTGACATAGGGCTGCGCGACGCGCGCATCCTCGAGGGCGATCCGCCGTTCGGCCATCTGTCGCGGCTCCTGCGGGCGGGCGCGTTCGGGCAGATCGGGGTTGGCGGGCAGCTTGCCGTAATGCTCCTCGGCCAGCGCGCGCACCTCGTCGGGCATCACATCCCCGGCCACGATCAGGATCGCGTTGTTGGGCGCGTAGAAGGTCTTGTAGAAATCCAGCGCCTTTTCCATGTCCAGCGCGCGCATCTCGTTCCGCCAGCCGATGATCGGCGTGCCGTAAGGATGATTGAGATACTGCGCCGCATTCTTCTGTTCGCGCAGCAGCGAGCCGGGGCTGTTCTCGACCCTCTGGTTGCGTTCCTCCAGGATCACGTCGCGTTCGGCGGCAATATCCTGTTCGGTCAGGCGCAGGTTGACCATCCGGTCGCTTTCCATCTTCATCATCAGGCCAAGCCGGTCCGAGGCGACCCTCTGGAAATAAGCGGTGTAGTCATAGCTGGTAAAGGCGTTGTCCGACCCGCCATTGCGCGCCACCACCTCCGAAAATTCTCCCGACTCCATGTTCTCGGTGCCCTTGAACAAAAGGTGTTCAAGGTAATGCGCAACACCCGAGGCGCCCGGCGGTTCATCCGCCGCCCCGGCACGATACCAGACCATGTGCACAACGACCGGCGCGCGGTGATCTTCGATCACCACGACATCCATCCCGTTATCAAGCGTGAAGGTCGTGACCTGATCCTTGGCAGAGGCCGGCAATGCAGCGGCCAGACCGAGAATCAGACAGGCGATGAACTTGCGCATCCCGTGTCTCCAAATTTCCGACGGTTCTCTCGCCAGAAACATACGTCGGCAAAGCCACGATGCAAGCGCGGTGACAGGGTTGTGATACGCTTCAGTCCTCGGGGGGCGGCGCGCTGGGCGTTTCGACGCCCGCGCGGCGCATGCGCATTTCCTCGTTGCTCGGGTCAAGCCATTGGCGCTTGTAGGCATTGGTGTAGTCATCCACCGGCCCAAGGCGCAGGATGTTCACCCGGCCATGCTTGCGGCGGGTTTCGGCATCTTCGCGCGCCAGCGTCTGGCGAATTCCCGGCTGCGTGCCGTAACGCCCGGCATGACGCACGAGCCCGCTGTCAGCGGCGGCAGGCGCGGTCCTGTTCAGCGCTGCGGGATTGCCGCCAAGCGCGGCGACCCCTTCGGCCTTGGGATTGGTATCGACAAGATTGGCCGAGCCCGGCGCAGGCGCGGGCAGCGCTGAATAGCTTTCGGGCGTCTGCAACGGTTTGGTCGGCAGCACCGTGAATTCGTTCGGACCTTCGCCATTGTTCTTGAAATAGCTCAGCGTCACATCCTCGCCCCGGCTGCCGCAGGCGGCCAGACCAAGACTGAGGATCAATACTGTCACGCGCGGCACGCTCATCGCCCGTCTCCTTCGGTTTCGCGAACAGATGTATCGCATCCTTTGCCCGAGGTCACGAGGCGTTTTTCGCAGGCGGGCTGAACAGGACCAGCCCGATTGCCCCGGCGAAAACCGCGATATCCGCGACGTTGAAAGCAAACGGGTTGTTGATCCCGCAACAGGACATATTGAGGAAATCCGCAACCGCCCCGTAAAGCACCCGGTCAATCACGTTTCCAATCGCCCCGCCAATCAGCAGGCCGGCCGAAAGCATCTGCCAGCGACCGCCCTGGTCGCGATGGACCCACCACAGCACAAGACCCGAAATCAGCAGCGCCACCGCGATCAGGACCCACCGCATGATCGGGTTGCCCCCCGACATCAGCCCGAAATTGATACCGTAATTCCACGCCATGCGCAGGTTCAGGTAGGGCGGAAACACGTCCAGCGACCCCAGCTCGCGCAGGTTCAGCGCATGCACGATCCAGTATTTCGTCACCTGATCCAGCAGCAGCGTCAACAGACCCGCCCAGAAAACCAATCGCATCGCTTGCCCCCTAATGACGGAAATGGCGCATGCCGGTCACGACCATCGTCAACCCGGCTTCATCGGCGGCGGCGATCACCTCGTCGTCGCGCATTGATCCGCCGGGCTGGATCACCGCCG
>Ga0102926_1000105_pt1 | contig 41611 bp, 34 predicted proteins | sample SalPonR1_A_D2_MG_FD_78173 | JGI IMG/M metagenome (GOLD analysis project Ga0102926, IMG submission 78173) | Salt pond soil microbial communities from South San Francisco under conditions of wetland restoration - Salt Pond MetaG R1_A_D2_MG | ecosystem: Environmental > Aquatic > Marine > Intertidal...
AGCAGCCCGGAGAAGGCGTTGATCTGGTCGAATTTCTGCTCGGTGCGGTCATAACCGAAGCTGATCGAGTGCAGTGCACCGCTTGACTCGTTGGTCCACATGCCGCCGAGTTGAAGCTGATCGATGTCGTTGTCGCTCTGGTTGTTGAAAGCCTGTCCGAACAGCGAGCCGATATCCTGGCGCAGAAGCCTGTCCTGGGGGCCGCCATCAGGCCCTGTGCTTCGGAATGCGACATCGAACAACGGAATGCCGGAGCCCGGGAACATCGCAGTCTGGTCGGCGATGGTCGCCGTGAAAGGCCCGGCGTTGGGATCGAAACCGCACCAGTCGCAGGCCGTGTTGCCTATGATCAGGTTGGCCGAGCTGCCGGGGCGCCCGTTGATGTCGCCGCCGCGAAGCTCGGAGGACGACGAGTGAAAGTCCGCGGTGAAAGCCAGGGCGTCGGTCGCCTGCCACTCGACGTTGAAGCCGATCTGGTTGTTTTCCTTGATCGTGTGGTCGCGGGCTACGTTGGTCGAGAAGTCGCCGCAGGCCTGGCTGACTTCGGTCACGGTGCCGTTTTCGTTGATGGTCGCGTCGATATTCGGGCATTCGAACCAGACGCCGACGCTGTTGCGGTCGGCTTCGCGTTCGACGCGCGAATAAGTGTAGTCCAGCGTGGCGGTGATGCGGTCGGTGGGCGCGAACTGAAGCACCAGCTGACCGTTGATGCGCTCGCGCTGCAGGTCGCTCCAGCCGTAGCCGATGTTCTGCGGATGCCAGAAGACGCCGTCGGCGCGCTGATTGTTGTTGGTGACGCTGCCGGCCGAAAACGGGTTGTTGATGGCCCCGCCGTTTTCTGCGGTGGTAGGCGACCAGTTCGCGACCTCCGCATTCTCTTCACGGTTGTCGCGCTCCTGATACGCGCCGCTCAGAAAGATTCCGAATTTGTCGTCGAAAAAGGTCTGGCTGTACAGGCCCTCGATTTCCGGCGTCACTTCGTCCAGATTGCCGACGTCGGCGTCGGTCGACGAGGTTTCGTGCACGGCCTTGCCGCTGATGACGGCACGGAAGCCGGGCCGATCCAGCGGGCGCGGCGTCAGAATGTTGACGGTAGCGCCGATGCCGCCGCTTGGCAGAGAAACGCGCGGAGTCTTGAAGACGTCGACGGCGGCGACGCCAACCGTGGCCAGATCGGCGAAATCAAACGACCGGCTGCCGGCCGTGGGCATGGACCGACCATTGAGCGTTACCAGGTTGAACTCCGGGCCCAGGCCGCGAACGGTGATCTGCGAGCCTTCATTGTTGTTTCGGTCGATGGAAACGCCAGGAATTCTCTGAAGCGATTCGGCGAGGTTCTGGTCCGGGAAATCGCCGATGTCTTCGGCGGTGATGGAATCGACAACGCCGATTGCGCTGCGCTTGCGGTCCATGGCCCGCATAACGCTACCCCGGTAACCGGTGACGACCATTCTTTCAACGCCGCTGGTGCCCTCGGTGTCGAGCGGGCCGGATATTTCGGTCGAGTCGGAATCCTGGTCCTGATTCTGGTCCTCATCTTGCGCGAACGCCGGCATGACGGCACCCGTATGCAATGCCACCGCGATACTCGTGGCCAGGGCTGATCGGCGTAGATTGATTCGCCGCGCCGATTTCGTTGATTCATTCATGTTCTACCCTCCAAAGCAGCTTGTTTCTCTTATTCGCCGATCGGCCGCCCGTTTGGAAAAGGGCAGAATCGACGCTTGTAGGCGCAACAATAGCGCAAAATGACAGCGCTGACAATTGATTTCTTGTCATATATCAAACTTTTTTCGAATTGGAAATTACCGGCCCGGACAGGCCGGCATCAATGTCAGTCGTTGCAGCCGATGGTGGCGTCGTCGGCGCCTTCGGCCTCGATGCGAATATCGGCCAGGCTCAATTCCGCCGGACCATCCGCCGACATCGCGAATACGCTGGAGACCCGAGACAGATCCGCGCCCGCGGACTCGAGACAGCCAAGCGTGATTTGAACCCGCTGCCATTCCCTGGACGGCAGAGTTTCCAGCTCGTCGGCCAGCGCAATTTCCCCGGCGCAGGCTTCGCCGCACTCGACTGCGAAAGCGATCGGATAGGGCGGCTCGGATTCGAGTCGAATATCGAACGCGATCGCCGCATTGCGATCGCGCAGGCGGGTTAGGTCCACCGGGTCGCCGGTGGTCAGCAGAACTGCGTCTTCGGTATCGCCGGGCCAAGTAATGCGGCGCGCGTCGCCCTGGATCTTTCGGTCGGTGGGCGTGATGGTCAGTGCCTCGGGTCCTGATGTGCGGGCGATCTGGCCGCTTGCATCGACCAGAACTTCGGCCGCAGCGTCGCGCAGCACGATACGCCAGGGTTCAGATGCGCTGCCGTCGAACAGCACGACATCGGCATCCTCGTCCGCCGACTCTACGCGCGGCGCCATGGCGTCCTCAGGGAGGGTCTCGAGAGTCGCGACCTCGCCATACGGCAGACCGAAGCCGAATTCGAACAAGGTCGGAAATTCGCCGGCCGGGTTCGGCAGCGGCGCCGCCGGCCATGCGAAGGACAGCTTTCCGGTCGGCTCGTACTGCACCTGGCCGCTCGAGTCGGCCAGCACGACATCGGCGATGCCGCCGCCCTCGGTGCCCGGCAGCCAGGCTGCGACGAAGGCATCGGAGCGGTTGATCTCGGGGTTCACCCACAGTGGCCGTCCGGAAATAAAGATTGTGACGACATGCGCGTCAAGCAGCTTCAGGCGCTCCAGCATGTCGACTGCTTCACGCGAGCCCGGCTGGAATTCCAGCGTCGAGATGTCGCCCTGGCCCTCGGCATAAGGATCTTCTCCGACGACCACGATCACGACGTCCGGGTCGAATCCGGCGGCGCCGGATTCGCCGAGCTGAACCCGGCCGCCCGCGTTTCGGACCTGCTCGGCGATGCCCTGATAAATCGACTGGCCGTTCGGGAAGCTTTCGTTGGTTCCGGTCACGCCCTGCCAGTCCAGGGTCCAGCCGCCGGATTGTTTGCCGATATCATCGGCGCCGTCGCCGACGACCAGGATTCGTTGCGTGGGATCGACCGGCAGGACCTGGCCGTTATTCTTGAGCAGAACCAGCGATTCGCGGACCGCGCGTCGTGCCAGTGCTGCGTGCGCTTCGGGCTCGGGCAGTGCTGCAGCCCCTTCGGCAGGACCCTCGAAAAGACCCGCCCGTTTCTTGACCCTGAGGATGCGCCGGACGGCGTCGTCAAGCCGGTCCATCGGCAGGCGTCCGTTTCGGGCATGTTCGAGCATTGTTGTCCTGAACTCACGCCAGTCCTCGGGCACCATGAACATGTCCACGCCCGCCTCGAGCGCCGGCACGCAGTCGGTGACCGTGCAGCCGGGGATCTGGCCGTGCCCGTTCCAGTCGCCGACGACGAAGCCGTCGAAGCCCATCCGGTCCTTCAGTACTTCGGTCAGAAGATAGCGGTGATCATGCAACTTTCGCCCGTTCCACGACGAGAAAGACGCCATGACCGTCTGGGCGCCGGCTTCCAGCGCGGCGCCGTACGGCATTCCGTGAATGGCCGCGAGCGTCTCTTCCGGAAGACGGGTATCGCCTTGGTCGATGCCTTCATGCGTGCCGCCGTCGCCGACGAAATGCTTGGCGGTTGCCAGTACCCTGGTGTCGCCGAGCCAGTTCTCCCCCGGTGCGCCCTGGATGCCGATGACCGCAGCCCGGCCGAGTTCGGTCACCAGTTCGGGATTGCTCGAAAAACTTTCGTATGCGCGTCCCCACCGAAGGTCGCGGGCCACGGCCAGCGTAGGCGCGAAGGTCCAGTCGATACCGGTTGCGGCAACGTCGGCGGCCGTTGCGCTCCCGATCGCCTCGACCAGCTCTGCGTTGCGGGTCGCACCGAGACCGATGTTGTGTGGATAGATCGTTGCTCCGAACACGTTGTTATGGCCATGAACCGCGTCGGTGCCCCAGAGCACCGGAATCACGGGCAGCCCGTCGCGCATCGGTTGCCTGCTGGCCTGCTGGAACCTGGAGGCCAGTGCGGTCCACTGCGAGATCGAAGCGCGCCGGTCGAGGCCGGGGAACGATCCGCCGCCGTTGAGCACCGAGCCGAGGCCGAATTCCTGGACGTCTTCGGGCGAGACATGCTGGATCTCGGCCTGGATGATCTGTCCGATCTTTTGTTCCAGCGACATGTCTCCGAGTATCTGTTCGACAAAGCGCTCGGTTTCGGCGTCCACCTCCGCCGCAGCCTTGGGCCATTGAGGAGATGGGTCCGAAGAACATCCGACGGCGAAGAACAGCGAGGCCGTGAGTGCCGCGATGCCGGTTGAGATGATCGGGGCGAGACGCGATATAAAATCTTTCTGAATCATGGTGATATGGGCTCTGAATGTGATTTGGGTTGGGGGCTGGTCGGCTCGGCCGGTGGCGCCGTGGTGCCGCGCACGACCAAAGGCGCATCGAAGACTTCGATTCGGGACAAGCGTTCGCCAGCGTCGGCCTCGTCTTGCGCACCGATGCGTTCCAGCAACAGCTGGGTGGCACGCAGCGCCATGTGACGGATCGGTTGGTGAACGGTCGTCAGCGGTGGCCAGACGGTGCGTGAAAGCGGCGTGTCGTCGAATCCGGCGACTGACAGCTGCTCTGGAATGCGCCAACTCCGCTCGTGCGCCACCTGCAGCAACCCCGCAGCCATTTCATCGTTGCTGGCGAAAATGGCGGTGGGCGGATGCTGCATGGCCAGGAAATGCTCGCCGGCGCGGCGACCGGAGTCGGAATCGAAGAACCCTTCGAAGACCAGCGTCTGGTCGTATTCCAGCTCGGCGCGCAACAGGCCCAGACGATAACCCTCCAGCCGGCTTTGGGTGGCGCCGTGATCCGGGTGCCCGCTGATGAAGCCGATCCGCCGGTGACCCAGGCCGGCAAGGTGTGCCACAACCTGTGCCGATGCGTGCAGATCGTCCACCGACACCCCGAGTCCCGGGCGACCGTCCAGTGGTGCGACGCGCGCATAGGGCAAGTTCCGCTCTTCCAGCGCGGCCAGCACCGATTGAACGTCGCCGACCGGAGGAATCAACAGCAAGCCATCGACGCGCGAGCGTGAAACGAACCGCGTGACGCTTTCGGCGAGATCGAGGGAATCCGGCGGCGTCGTCTGCAGAGAGAGGCTGTAACCGGCCGCCTCGCAGGCTTCCAGAGTCCCGGTGATGGCGCGGAACAAGTAGTTGGGGCTCGGGTTGTCGTATATGAGCCCGATCGTTCGCGATTGGGTGCCTGCAAGCCCGCGGGCGGAAGGGTTGGGGGAATAGTCCAGCGCGCGTACCGTGGCTTCGACCCGCATCCGGGTAGAAGGCCGGACGTTGGGCTCGTTGTTCAGGACCCGCGAGACGGTCTTGATCGATACACCCGCGTGTTCGGCGACGTCATTGATGGTGACTCGTCCGGTATTCGGTCGCTGTCGTCTTTTCTGTGTCACCATTGGTCCCCGAATGGTTCGTTGCTGCCGATTGGTTCGGAAATTCGACGTATTCCGAGCGGTTTTAAAGAACCCGCGCTGTGATGATAATCTAAAATGACAGCGCTAACAAAATCACTTTCCACGCCCCCGCAAATTTTTTCAGCTCTCACCACAATTTCGCTGAGCGATTTGTCATCGCGGGTGGATTCGCTGTGGCGTCCGTGTCCGGCATTTGCTTTGCGCAGCAAGGAGCCGGCGGCGACATCGAGCGACGGCCGAGGAAAGATTTTTTAGGGGCCAAGCCCGATAATCGGGAAAGAAGGCGCGGGCGCGCCGTGAACCTGCGCCGACGCCAGCTCGACCGCGGAGGGCTGCCAGAACGAATGATCAGCGTCCCGGGTCGCCCAAAAGGTTTTCGCGTTGATCGACGAGGCCACATCGAGCAGGAAAACGAAATGACCGTTCCTCCACATGGCGTCCAACCGACGGCCAGAGAGCGCTACCCGCGCTGAAGGCATTTTTCTCGGCTGGGCAACCGGATGACCCTCCGCTTTTTTCAGGCCGATGCTTTTTGGATTCTATTGGTCCAGGACCATGAATCGAAAAAAAGCCCGGCAAGGCTGCCGGGCCTTTTTTTGGTCAGCTCACTTTCCAATGATTAATTTTGCGCGTCCCTGGATAGCTCCTCGAGTGTTCGTCCCTTGGTTTCTTTCACAAAACGCCTGACGAAGACGTAAGCGATCAGCCCAAACGTTGCGTAAATGCCGTAAGAGAAGCCGAGGCCGATACTTGCAAGCATGATTGGGAAGGTCATGGTTATCAGGAAGTTCGAGCCCCACTGTACCAAGCCGCAAAACGCAAGAGCAGCGCCGCGGAACTGGTTCGGGAACATCTCGCCCAGCATCACCCACATTACCGGACCCCATGAGAATGCGAAAAATGCGATATAGGCGTTAGCCGCCAAAAGCGCAAAAAGGCCGTTGTTTCCTTCGAGCATCAGCTCACCACTTGCGCTTACGCCTGCTGTGCCGAAAAGAAGTGCAAGAGCACCAAGCATTACTGCTTGACCCAGGGCGCCTACCAGCAGAAGTGGTTTTCGCCCAACTCTGTCAACAAGAGCTATAGCCACAAAGGTAAAAAGCACGTTTACCGAACCGCTGATTACGTTCTGCAGGAGTGCATTCTCCTCGGTAAATCCAGCGGCCTGCCAGAGCGTGGCTCCGTAATAGAATACGACGTTTATTCCCGTGAACTGCTGTAAAGCGGCCAAGCCGACCCCCACCAGAACGATCGGATGTACTTTGCCTGTGTACTTATTGATGATGTCACGCAGGCTGGGCCTGCTGCCTTTGATGAGTGTTGATTCGATGTCTTTGACTTTCGCCAGCGCATCGACACTATCGGACAGACTTTGGAGAACCGCTTTGGCCCTATCCAGTTTTCCAACTGCAACAAGATAACGCGGAGATTCTGGAATGAAGAAAAGAGCAATCAAGAAAATAGAGGCCGGAATGATTTCCATCCAGAACATCCATTGATATGTTTGGAAGCCGCCCCAGAGCAATGCGCTGGCACCGCCGGAAATGCTCGCAAGCCAGTAATTGCTCAGAAATGCGGCAAAAAGCCCTACCACAATCATCAATTGTTGCAGACTCGCCAGGCGCCCCCGGATCTTTGCCGGAGCAATTTCACTGATGTATGCCGGAGCGAGGACACTTGCGGCACCGACAGCAAAGCCGCCAAGAATGCGGGCAAAAACAAACTGAAGGGAATCTACCGCTACACCCGAGCCCCAGGCGCTTATGATGAAAGCGATTGCGGTCATGATCATTACCGGCTTTCGGCCGATTCTATCGGCAAGGTTTCCGGCAAAAAAAGCACCTGCGGCGCAGCCCAATAGCATCGAAGCAACATTGAAACCTGTGCCCACGGCATCCGAATCAAAGGCGAGCTGCAGAGCATCTACCGTGCCATTGATAACGCCACTGTCAAAGCCGAATAAAAAGCCTCCGATAGCCGCCACGATAGACAGGAATAGAACCCGCCCTATATTGCCGGTACCTTCAACCACAGTTTCGTTGATATCTGTCATGTCTATCCCCTTGGTTAGAGTTATGGTTCATGGAGATCGGGATCCTGTTTTTTATAAACGGCAATTTGGGGGGATCAAGGATCATTGCGCGCTGAAAACATCGCGAGTATAAACTGCATATTTCCCGATTTCCATCGGTGTGCGCACCAGCGCCAAAGCGGTCTTTGCTCTATCGGCGCGCTTGGCCGGGAGGGCAAGCGCTGGTGCTTGGTGTCCGCACGCGGTCCCGGTTCAGTTCCCGGCAGCATCGGAAACTGCGGCATAACCTCGGTCTGGATGAAAGCTTTACCCGAACTTTGTTCTGCGTTTGAGCCGCGCAGAACCCGATTACCGAGGAACGCGTCGGTCGGAGAGGGGCACGGCTCAATCCCGGGCCGCCTTTCAGGACTGATTTGGCTCAGGCCCTTCAAATATAAGGTTCTTGCCGTCATCATGTCCCTATGAACACAAAGCCCGGCAATGCGCACAGCACGGGCACCGTCATGGTGCTGGCATTCGTGCTGCTCTGGAATTCCGGTTTCATCGGGGCCGAGTACGTCCTGCCGTATACCGAGCCGTTTTCGCTGATGTTCTGGAGGTACTGGGCTCTGGCGCTGCTGCTGGCCGGGGTTCTCGGGCTTCGCGGTCAGTTACGTTGGCCCGGCGCGTCGACGGCAATGTTCGAGTCCGCGATCGGGGTTCTGGCGCACGGCACCTGGCTCGGCTGTGTAATATTCGCGCTTCACTGGGGCGTCCCGGCCGGCATTGTCGCGCTGGTGGTGGCATTGCAGCCGATGGCCACCGGCGCGCTTGCAGGTCTGCTCACGGGAGAGTCGGTATCGCTGCGCGGCTGGGCCGGGCTGGTCGTCGCGTTCGCGGGTGTCGCCCTGGTGGTGCTGGCCCGGGTGGACTTTTCCGATACAGGGTCGATCACGGCGTATCTGCTGCCGTTCGGGTCGGTGCTGGCGATCACGCTGGCAAGCCTGCTGGAACGTCGTGCCGCGCTTCGTGGCGGGCCGAACCGGATCCCGATGCTGCTCGGCCTGTTCTACCAGGCGGTTGCCACCGCTGCTGCGGTGACGTTGCCGGCGCTCCTGATCGAAGGGCTTCAAGCCGATCCCAATCCCGCGTTCGTCGCTGCGATGGGCTGGTTGATCGTCGGCGTTTCGCTGTTTGCCTATGCGTTGATGTGGAAGCTGATCGAGCGGATGGATGCCACCCGTGTAGCCAGCCTGTTCTACCTCGGGCCGCCGGTGACCATGTTGATGTCGTGGCTTGCGTTTGGCGATACTCTGCTGCCAAGCGATATTGCCGGATTGGTTATCGTGGCCGGCGGCGTTGCGCTGGTGCAAGTCCGGCGGCGTGATCGAATGCCATGATCATGGTCGAAAAATGCTGATCGCGCTGGTCGGGATCCTGGTCGGCGCCTTGCTGATTTGGCGATTGGGTCGCTTTTAATGATCATTTTCGCCAGCATATTACTGGACCGGAGTCATCGGCCACGAGACTTTCGCTGTCCTGCTCCTGAGGGCCGACTTTCAGCAGCAAGCTGATTATCCTCATGGTGTGCTGGCGGCAGGGTTTTTGCGCAATTCGATCGACAGGCAAAGTCGCGGACGTCAAGACAACAGGTTGACGCAATCGCGCGCCAGCGCCGTGATTCGCGGCCAGTCGTGTTCGCGAATGGCTTCGGCCGGCACCATCCATGAGCCGCCGACCGTGGCGACGTTCTCAAGGCGCAGGTAATCGGCCGCGTTGTGGCCCGATATCCCGCCAGTAGGACAGAAGCGTACGTCCGGCAGCGGGCCCGACCAGCTTTTAAGGGCGGCCACGCCTCCGGCGGCTTCGGCGGGAAAGAACTTGAAGCGCGACCAGCCGAATTCCGTGCCGGTCATGATCTCGCTTGCGGTTGCGACGCCGGGGATGAACGGGATGTCGGACTGTTGCGCCGCGCGGTAAAGGGCCCGGGTCGCGCCGGGCGCAATCGCGAATGCGGCGCCGGCCTCCGCAACGCGCGCCAGGTCCTTTTCGGCAAGCACGGTTCCGGCGCCGACGATCATCCCGGAGACCGCCTCGCGCATTGCGGCGATCGCTTCGAGCGCAACCGGCGTGCGCAAGGTCACTTCGACCACCGGCAGGCCGGCCTCGAACAGCGCTTCGGCCAGCGGCGCCGCGGTGTCGAGGTCGTGAATGGTCAGCACGGGCAGTACCGGGGCCTGCGCCAGTATCGTGTCGATAGCGGAATTGATGTCTGTCATTGGTTTTGCGCCGGATAGGGTGGTCGATAGTCGCTGGTCGGTGGTCGGTCCAACCGGGAATCTTTCATTCGTGATCCTTCAGCGCCAGCGCCGCCCCCAGCAGGCCGGGCTCCGGATGCGCGACAAGCGCAACGCGAACGCGCTCCAGCCAGGCGGCGAAGCGTCCCTTGTCCAGAAAACGCTCGACGAAAGCGCTGGCGCGCAGGAAGCTGGCGAACCTGGGCGCCATGCCGCCGGCGATCGCGACGGTGCGCGCCCCGTGAATCAGCGCGCAGTCGCCGGCGAAGCTGCCCAGAATGGCGCAAAAGCGGGCCAGGGAGCGGCGGGCCAGCACGTCGTCGCCGGCCAGCGCCAGCCGCACGATGTCTGCCGGGCTCAAAAGCGTTCCAGTCGGTGTTTCACGCTTGGACGGCGGTCTGCCGCCCAGCGCGGCGTGGATGCGCGAAAGGCCATCCCCGGACAATACGCGTTCAACCGAAACGCGACCGTGGCGAGCCATGAGCCACTCGTGCAGCAGGCGCTCTTCGCTGCCCTGCGGCGCGAAGCTGACGTGGCCACCCTCGGTTTCGATGACGTGCCAGTGGCGCGCGTCGAATTCGGTGATCAGTGCAACGCCCATGCCGGTCCCCGGGCCGATCACGCTGATCGGGGCCAGCGGCCGATTGTGCTCACCGTGATGAATGATCGTCTTCTCCTCATCGCGCAACGCCGGAATCGAGCGTGCCGCGGCACCGAAGTCGTTCAGCACGAGAAGTCTTTGAAGCCCGAGTTCGGCCTGCAGTTCCGAGCGACTGAAAGACCATGCCCGGTTGGTCAGCCGGATTTCGTCGGCCGTCACCGGACACGCAACGGCAATCGCCGCCCGTCGGATCGGCGGGCGATTCTTGATCTGTGCGAGGTAATGCCGGGCGGCATGCTGGAGGCTGGCGAAGCGGTCGGCGGAGAGCTTCTGCTCGTCGTGCAGGCGGGGCCTGCTGGCGCCGTTGAGGTCGGCCAGCGCAAAACGCGCGTTGGTGCCGCCGATATCGGCGACCAGCACCAGTTCGGTTTCGCGCGTCGTCATCCTTCGGAAAACAGGATGCTGGCGCCGGATTCGGCGTCGCTGGCGCCGGCGCGCATTGCGCCGAACAATTCACGTCCGATTCCCGCCTGGTTTGCCGCGAGGTCGAGCGGCCGTGCTTCACGGGCATTGAGCGACTCGGGATCGATTGCGCTGTCCAGCCGCCCGGCTTCGGCGTCTATGGTCACCATGTCGCCGTCTTCGAGCCGTCCGATAACGCCGTCGGCAGCCGCTTCGGGCACGACGTGAATGGCCGCGAGCACGGATCCCGAAGCACCCGACATGCGGCCGTCGGTAAGCAGGGCGACGCGCTGGCCGCGGTCCTGCAGCACCTGGAGCGTGGGGGTGAGTTTGTGGAGTTCGGGCATGCCGTTGGCGCGCGGCCCCTGGCCGCGAACGACGGCCACGAAATCTCCGGTGAGACTGCCGTCGCGAAATGCATCCAGCAGGTGTTCCTGGGAATCGAAAATCCGCGCCGGGGCCTCGATCCTGCGATGTTCGGAATCGACCGCCGAGATTTTCACGATCGCCCGCCCGAGGTTGCCCTTGAGCAGTCGAATGCCGCCGTCCGCGGCGAATGGGGCGGTAGCCGGCCGGAGTATGGATTCGTCCCGGGACTGCGCCGGCGGCGCTTGCCAGGCCAGACGGTCTTCCTCGAGCATGGGTTCCAGTGCCTGGTCGCGCAGGTCGCCGCCGTGGATGGTCCGGATGTCGGGATGCAGCAGCCCGGCATCGATCAACTCGCGAATCACGAAGCCCATGCCGCCGGCGGCGTGGAAGTGATTCACGTCGGCCTGGCCATTGGGGTAGACACGCATCAGCAGCGGCGTGGCGCGTGCAATGTCGTCCAGGTCGTTCCAGTCGATCAACAGGCCGGCGGCACGTGCAATCGCGACCAGATGAATGGCGTGGTTGGTGGAACCGCCGGTCGCGGCCAGGCCGACCATCGCATTGACCATGGCCTTTTCGTCGACCGTGCGGCCGATAGGCGTATAGCTGTCGCCGTGAGCGGTGATCTCACAGGCACGCTCGGCAGCCGCCAGCGTGAGGCGTTCGCGCAAAGGCGTGTTGGGGTTGATGAAGGCCGCGCCGGGCAGGTGCAGCCCCATGACTTCCATCAGCATCTGGTTGGAATTGGCGGTGCCGTAAAACGTGCAGGTTCCGGGTGCGTGATACGACTGCGACTCGGCTTCCAGCAGTTCTTCCCGGGTAGCCTTGCCGTCGGCGTGCGCTTTCCTCACTCGCGCTTTCTCCTGGTTGGGCAGGCCCGAGGGCATTGGCCCTGCGGGTACAAGCACCACCGGGAGATGGCCGAATGCAAGCGCACCGATCAGCAGGCCCGGCACGATCTTGTCGCACACGCCCAGCATCAGCGCCGCGTCGAAGGTGTTGTGAGACAGCGAAACGGCGGTGGCCTGGGCGATGACGTCACGCGAGAATAGCGAGAGTTCCATGCCGGGCTGGCCCTGGGTGACCCCGTCGCACATCGCCGGCACGCCGCCGGCCACTTGCGCGGTGCAACCCTTGCTGCGCGCGGCCAGCTTGATCAGCGCCGGGAAACGTTCCAGCGGCTGGTGCGCCGAGAGCATGTCGTTATAGGCGGTGACGATGCCCAGGTTGGGCTGTTGCAACGCCTTGAGGGTCGGCTTGTCTTCTTCCGAGGCGGCGAATGCGTGCGCCAGGTTGCCGCAACTGATCCGGCTTCGGGCGATACCGGCGTCGCCCGCCCGATCGATTCGTTCGAGATAGGCCTGTCGAGAGGCGGCTGATCGAGTCCGTATTCGGTCGGTGACTTGTTCGATGATCCCGTGCATCAGGGGCTCCAGTGAATTTCAAGTGCATTGCCGGCATGCTGCAGCAGCGCCGCAATCGGGTAGCGCTGCGGATCGGCACTGGTTCTTGCATCGTGCAAGACCTTGCGTTTTTCTTCTCCGCGAATCAGCAGAAGCAGACGGCGGCTGGCCGCGATTCTGGACAGCGTAAGCGAAATTCGGGCAAACGGTGCGTCGGCAGGCAGCGGCGAGGGATGAATCACCACGGCCTGAGCACTGCCGGCCGGGTCCAACGCCTCGGCCAGGCCCTCGGCGCCGGGAAACAGAGATGCGAAGTGGCCGTCGGCGCCCATGCCCAGCACGCAGGCATCGAAGGGCTCGCGAAGTTCGGCAAGCGTTGCTTCGGCAACCGCAGTGTCGGGCGCACCTTCCGGCTGTTCCGGGGTCAGTGGCCGAAACTTCGGTTCGACGCCGGAAAATGCTTCGCGCATGGCTCGAAGGTTGCAGGCCCGGTCATCGTGCGCCACCCATCGATCGTCTCCGGGCAGCAGCACTATCCGGGACCAGTCCAGCTCGGTTTCGGCCAGGTGGCGATAGACGGGCATCGGTGTTGAGCCGCCGGCCAGCGCCAGCGCGGCAGCATTCCTTGCTTCAACGGCTTCGGCGCAGGTGCGCGCCAGCGTCCGGGCGACCGTGGTCGAAAGCGAGTCGAAATCGGGGTGTTCGATCATCTGCATCGTCGAGTCTCCGTGCTATTCGCGCCAGCTATGGCCATGACGCTCGGTCAAGACCACCGCGCTGGACGGTCCCCAGGTGCCTGCGGGGTACTTGCGCGGCGTGATGCCGTTGGTCTTCCAGCCTTCGAAGATCGCGTCCACCCACTGCCAGGCGGCTTCGACTTCGTCGCGGCGCACGAACAATGTGCCGTTGCCCTCGATCGCGTCCAGGTAGAGACGTTCGTAAGCCAGACGGCGGCGAACGTCTTCGAATGCGCTCTGGCGGTCGAGGTCCAGCGTGACTGGAGACAGGTGCACTCCATCGCGATCAAGCCCCGGCTGCTTGTTCATCAGGCAAAGCGAGATATGCTCCTCTGGCTGCAGCCGGATGATCAGCGCATTGGGTTTGATGCTGGCACGGTCGCGATGGAAGATGGAGTGCGGCACGGGCCGGAAGCGGATGTAGATTTCGGTCAGCCGCTTCGGCAGCCGCTTTCCGGTACGCAGGTAGAACGGCACGCCGGACCAGCGCCAGTTGTCGATATGGGCCCGCAGCGCGACGAAGGTCTCGGTATCGCTCTTGCCGCCAAGTTCATCGAGATAACCAGGTACGGCCTTGCCGTCGATTGCGCCGGCGTCGTATTGACCGCCCACGCTCAGGCTTTCGGTGTCCTTGCCCGCTATCGGTCGCAAAGAGTTGAGGACCTTGAGTTTTTCGTTGCGTACTGCGGTCGGGTCGAAGCGCGCCGGCGGCTCCATCGCGGTCAGGCACAGAAGCTGGAGAACATGGTTCTGGATCATGTCGCGCATGGCCCCGTATTCGTCGTAGTAACCGGCGCGGTCCTCCAGGCCGACCGTTTCGGCCACCGTGATCTGCACCTGCTCGATATGCTGCGAATTCCACAACGGCTCGAAAAAGGTGTTGCTGAATCTGAGCGCAAGCAGGTTCTGTACACCGTCTTTCCCGAGGTAGTGATCGACCCTGTAGACCTGTTGCTCTGCGAACGATTTTCCGATGCAATCGTTGATGTCCATCGAGCTTGCCAGATCGTGGCCGATCGGCTTTTCCATCATCACGCGGGCGTTTTCTCCATTCAAACCCGCGCGCGCCAGGCCGCTGCAGATAGCGGAATACCAGCTTGGCGCGGTCGACAGATGAAACAGGATGTCGCCGCCGCCGCGGCGCTGCTCGACCTGCGCGGTAAAATCGTCCAGCGAAGCATCGGAGGACAGATCGACCGACTTGTAGTCGAGACGGGCCAGCAATCGGTCCAGCGCGTCGGAGCAGTCTTCGGCATCGTCGCCGAGATGCCCGACGAGTTGTTCACGTGCCAGGTCGCGGAAACCTTCCTGAGTCAGTTCGGTGCGAGCCGCACCGAGGATAGTGAGCACATCGGGCAAAAGTCCGTCGCGTTCGAGGCCGAGCAACGACGGCACCAGCATCCGCTGTGCAAGGTCGCCGGTGGCGCCGAAAATCACCAGGAGTGTCGCGGGTCGAGTTTGCATCAATGACTCCAATTTGGTTCCTTTGGTTCGGGCAACTGCCCGATTTTTCTGCAGCGCAAGGCTGCGCGATTGAGCATAGCGTTTTTGCCGGCCCGCGGAACACCCGGTTTTCGATCAATTCAGGGCTCCGGATTATTCAGAAGTTTCCCTGACTTCCCGCCGCCGCAGGCGGGCAAGCACTACGAAGGTGATTGCGCCGGCCAGGGTCAGCATGAATGGAAACAGCAGTACGAACCGGCCCCGGCCCGGCTGCATACTTTCCAGCCACTGGTAAAGACCGACGCCCACGAGCGGTGCGATGAGACCGCGGATGCCGGTAAGCGTGACGTGGATACTCATGTAAAGCGTGGATCGTCCGTCGCTGGCGAAATCGTTGTGGCCGAGGTTCCAGCCCAGACGACCGCCGGCGAAGGCCGCGCCCATGACCAGGGCGCCGAGACCGAACAGCCACAGCTGGCCGAATATGGCGCCGGGTACGAACAGCGCCATGGTTGCGACGAACATCCACGAGTGTCGGGCGCGGTAGTCCAGAATATGTACCTGGTCCAGAAAGCGGGCCCAGACAGGCGTGAATGCAGCCAGGGCCAATAGCGGGATGGTCGTGGTGACGAGTACCTGAACCAGTCTCGATACCCCGAGCTGTTCGGTGAGAATGACCACCAGCAGGGCAATGACCATCAGGTTGCCGGCGCCGAATACGAACATCGTGGCCATGTATCGCCGGTACCAGCGGTCGGTCTTCAGGACGTCGATGGCATCGGAAAGTCGAATCCTTGCGTTGCCGCGCTCGCCCGCTTCTTCGCGCAGCAGACGCCCGTGGCCGCGCACCGTGAAGCGCCGGTATCGCCACGCAGCCGTCAGTCCGAGAAGTGCACTTGCCGGCAAGGTCACTCGCCATGCCTGGGCGTGGAATTCCATCGCGATGCCGGTGGCCGCTGCGGTCATCGCGATCAGCAGCGAGTAGGTGACCGCGATACGGCCGGTGATCGTGGCGCGCACGTGGCGGGGAAAGTTCGCGCGCCAGATGGCGGCTCGCAGCGTTACGACGCCGGCCCAGCAAAGACGCGCGGCAATCATCCAGAACACCAGCCAAACCAGCCCCCCGGCGCTGATCGGCGACAGCGCGATCATTATGGCGCAAAGCGCGCAGGCCGCCATCAGCGAAGACACCCAGCGGGTCTTGTGGCGGCCATGCGCAAGGTTCGCGAACGCCAGGCTTGCGGCGTTGGCAAAAGCGGGTGCGCCGGCCACCATGGCGACGGCCAGGTTGACCATTGGCGGCGCGGCGACCTGATCGAAGCCGGTCTTGACGATCACTCCCAGCAGACCGCCTTCCAGTGCGCCCAGCGTGACAGCCATGAGCGCATTGACCTGCACTTCGCGCGGCATCAACGTGCGGGCGACAAACGGAAGGCTGCGGGAAGGGCGGGACAAGGGGTTTTCGAGCCTCGGATAAGTGCCTGCGCAGGCATTGTGGGTGCGCACCGGCGCGGCTTGAATCCAGTGCAGCGCACGCCATATGGTACGTTAAAGGGCGAAATTATTTTAAAAGGAGAACGACATGCGCAAATCGATAATGATTCTATTGGCTACGCTGGTCGCGGCATTTCTGTTGACCGCCTGCCAGTCCGAGGACGATAGCAGCGACAGTCGGAGCGAGGTCGAAGAAGCCGAGCAGGCGGTCGAAGAGGCGGCTGAAGAGTCCGCTGAAGCGGCCGAAGAGGTTTACAACGACACAATGGAGAGCGCGTCGGACGCGGCCGAGGACGCTGGCGAGAGCGCCGAGGACATGATGGGCGCGGCGCAATCAGAGGCGCAGAAAGCCTGGCAGAAGGCACTTCAGTTGGCAAACGAAGCCAACATGAAAGCGCGCAGCATGATGAATTCAGGCATGGAGCGTGGCAGCGAGTCCTGGGATCAAGCCATGAAAGAAACCCGGGCAGCGCGCGAACAGGCCAGGCAGGCGCTGGAAGACGCGCGCGAATACTCCGGCGCACAATGGGATTCGTTCAGCGCCAGAGTGCAGGCGGTCATGGATGAGGCCGGTCGCACCTGGAACGATCTGACTGAGGAGGAAGAATCCGGATCGAACGCCGACGATTCCGGCAATACCTGATTGCCGCTAAGCGCACCGCGGCCTGTCAACCGGTCGCGGTGTGCTGCTCTTCCGGGTGTACGGCCATCGCATCCGCCCGCAGGTTTCCGGTTACCATTTCGGCAGAGAACATGATGTCTGAAACCACCGTGACCGAACCCTACAACCCAGCCGCGATCGAGCCCCCAATTCGCGCTCGATGGGAAGCCTCGAACTGTTTTCGCGCGCCGGACGAACCGGGTGCAGACGCTTTCTATTGTCTCAGCATGTTTCCGTACCCTTCCGGGCATTTGCATATGGGGCACATGCGCAACTACACCATCTCCGACGTCATCACGCGCTATCACAGGATGAACGGCCGACCGGTGCTGCAACCCATGGGCTGGGATGCTTTCGGTCTACCGGCGGAGAACGCGGCGATCGCGCGCGGCGTGCCCCCGGCGAAGTGGACCCGCGACAACATCGCCCACATGCGCACCCAACTCAAGGAACTGGGCTTCGCGATCGACTGGGAACGCGAGCTCGCCACCTGCAATGCCGACTACTACCGCTGGAACCAGTGGCTGTTTCTCAAGATGCTCGATCGCGGCATCGCCTACAAGAAGACCGGTACCGTCAACTGGGATCCGGTGGACCAGACCGTGCTGGCCAACGAGCAGGTGATAGACGGCAGGGGCTGGCGTACCGGTGCGGTGGTCGAGAAGCGCGAAATCCCGATGTATTACCTTCGCATCACCGACTATGCCGAGGATTTGCTGGCGGCACTGGGCGATCTGGATGGCTGGCCGGAGCGGGTTCGTGCCATGCAGGCCAACTGGATAGGCAAGAGCGTCGGTATGGAAGTCGTTTTTCCCTACGACGGCGGTGCGCTGAAGGTATTCACGACCCGGCCGGATACGCTGATGGGGGCGACCTACATGGCAGTTGCGCCCGAGCATCCGCTGGCGCGCGCGGCGGCCGAACGAGACGATTCAGTGGCGGAATTCATTCGCTCCTGCGCCACCGGCGGGGTGTCGGAAGCCGAGCTTGCCGTCCAGGAAAAGCGCGGAATCGATACCGGCTTCAGCGTCGAGCATCCGTTGACCGGGCAACAGCTACCCGTCTGGATCGCGAATTACGTCCTGATGGGCTACGGTGAAGGCGCCATCATGGCGGTGCCGGGCCACGATGAACGGGACTTTGAATTCGCCAACAAGTACGGCTTGCCGATCACCCAGGTGATCCAGCCCGAGGCGGATGGTCATGAATACGACAGCGCCAACTGGCAGGGCTGGTACACGGCCAAGGAAAACGTCCGGCTGGTGAATTCGGGCGAATACGACGGGCTCGAGTTTCGGACCGGATTCGACGCCATCGCCGATGCGCTGGAACAGAAAGGACTGGGCAAGCGCCGTACCCAGTTTCGCCTGCGTGACTGGGGAATTTCCCGGCAGCGTTACTGGGGTTGCCCGATACCCATCATTCATTGCGACGACTGCGGCGACGTTCCCGTTCCGGAAAAGGATCTGCCGGTCGAATTGCCGGAGGACCTCGTGCCCGACGGCTCGGGCAGCCCGCTGGTCAGGAGCGAGGCGTTCCTGGCATGCGAATGCCCCACGTGCGGCAAGCCGGCCCGGCGGGAAACCGACACCATGGATACCTTCGTCGATTCGTCGTGGTATTTCATGCGATATCCGAGCGTGGACAACGACAACGCAATGGTGGATGAGCGTACCGACGCCTGGATGCCGGTTGACCAGTACATCGGAGGTATAGAACACGCCATCCTCCATCTGCTCTACGCGAGGTTCTGGACCCGGGTCATGAACGAGCTTGGGCTGGTCAAGGTTCGCGAGCCTTTCTCCAACCTGCTGACCCAGGGCATGGTGCTGGCCGAAACCTGGTACCGGGAAGACGAAAAAGGCCGCAAGACCTGGTTCAATCCGTCGGATATCGATATCCAGCGCGACACCAAGGGGCGCATCGAATCGGCGCGCCTGGCCTCGGACGGACAGCCGGTTCAGTTCGGCGGCATCGAAAAGATGGCCAAATCGAAAAACAACGGCGTCGACCCGGCCGCGCTCGTGGCGCAGTACGGCGCCGACACGGTCAGGCTGTTTTCGATGTTCGCCGCGCCTCCCGAGCAGAGCCTGGAATGGTCCGAGGCGGGGGTCGAGGGCGCATGGCGCTTCCTCAAGCGGCTTTGGCAGCAGGTGCACGACCACATAGCCGCCGGCACACCGCGTGAGCTTGCCACTGCAGGGCTCTCCGACGAGGCGCTCGAGATGCGCCGCCGGATTCACGAGACGATCAAGAAGGTCGGCGATGATTTCGGCCGGCGCTATACGTTCAACACCGCCATAGCGGCCGTGATGGAATGCAGCAACTATCTGTCCCGGTTCGAGGTCAATGGCGATGCCGATCTGGCCGTGGCGCGCGAAGGCTGGACGTCGCTGGTGCGACTGATCGCACCGGTCACCCCGCATATCTCCCAGGCGCTCTGGGCGGCGCTGGGATGCGAGGACGATATTCTCGACGTGTCCTGGCCCGGGGTCGATGAATCGGCACTGGTACAGCAGACGGTCACGGTGGTGGTGCAGGTCAACGGTAAGGTGCGTGGCCGAATCGAGGCCGCGCCGGGGACCAGCCGGGATGTGCTTCAGGAACATGCCCTGGCCGAAGAGAACGTATCGCGATTCGTCGCCGACAAGGACATACGCAAGGTCATTGTTGTCCCCGACAAGCTGGTCAACATCGTGGTGGCCGCATGATCCGGGAATTGGCCGTGAGGCTACTGCGCGGGCGTCTGCCGGCGTTCGGGGGTAATCGCAATCCTCGTGTATTCGGTTATGCACTGCGGTTGTTGCGCGCCCGCCGGCAGACGTCCGCTCGCGGCGCCTCACGGCCATTTCCCCGTACGAAACACGCGCGGTTCCCGGCGTTGATGATGATTACGCTGTTGCTGTCCGCGCTGGTCTCCGGTTGCGGATTCCAGCTGCGTGGCGCGGCTAATCTGCCGGAAACCATGTCGACTACCTGGGTCAAGGTTCAGGACCCGACCAGTGCGTTTGCCCGAGAGCTCGAGCTGCTGTTGCGCGGCAACGGCGTGACGCTTGCCGAAGGACCGGGCGAGGACGTCGCCGAACTTCGCATTTCGCGAGAGCGGATCACGCGTCGTGCGCTGACCATTTCCGGTGATGCACGGGTGCGGGAATTCGAACTGGTGTTCGATCTGCAGTTCAGCCTGGTCGATGCTTCCGGGGATACGTTGCTGGGGCCCGAATCGCTGCGGTTGAAGCGCGATTTCAGGTTCGATGAACAGGAAATCCTGGGCGCGACGACCGAAGAGGAACTTTTGCGCGAAGACCTCAGGCGCAGCATGGCGGCGACCCTGATCCGCCGCCTGGAAGCATTTGGCCGCTCATGATGGTCGCTTGACATGAAGCTTTACGCCGAACGCCTCCCGGAGCAGTTGTCGCGCCAGCTCGCACCTGTCTACCTCATCGCTGGACCGGAGCGACTGATCGTCGAAGAAGCGGCCGACGAGGTGAGGAAAGCCTGTCGCGCGCGTCAGATCGACGAGCGGATTCGGTTGACCGCCGACGGCCGTTTCAACTGGGCCGAACTTGGTCAGTCCACGGAGACCGGTTCGCTGTTCGCAAGCCGACGACTGGTGGAATTGCGGCTGCCCACCGGCAAGCCGGGCGCCGAGGGTGGCAAGACGATCCGGCAATGGGTCGACGACCAGCGCGACGACGTACTGCTGATCATCTGCGACCAGTGGGAGCTGGCGCAGGAGCGATCGGCCTGGGTCAAGGCAATCGAAAAGGTTGGTGTATACGTGCCGGCCTGGAGCGTCAAGCCGGCAAAACTTCCGCGCTGGATCGCCGAGCGACTCCGCAACAAAGGGCTGCAAGCCGAAAACGATGTCTGCAATTTTCTCGCCGTGCGCCTGGAAGGCAATCTGCTGGCCGCCGCGCAAGAGGTTGATCGTTTGGCGTTGTTGTTCCCAAATAGCCGTCTCGAACTCGAGGAAGTCCGCCTGGCGGTTGCAGACAGCGCTCGCTTCGACGCTTTCCGTCTGGCCGAACTGGTCATGACCGGCCATGCCGGTGCTGCGCTGCGCTGTATCCGGGGTTTGCGCGAATCCGATAGTCCGGAGCCGGCCGTGCTGTGGGCCCTGGGCCGGGAACTCGAAATCGCCCTGGTCGTAGCGCGCCGATCGCAATGGGAATCGCCGCAGCGCGTCTTCGCCGATTTGAAAGTCTGGCAATCGCGGCAACCGCCGATCGAGGCCTGCATCCGGCGCAACGGGCCGCGCAGGCTGGAGGCCGCGATCGGCCGTCTGAGCCGCCTGGACCTGCTTTCCAAGGGGCAGGCAGAAGGCGAATTCTGGCTGGAACTGGAGCGGCTGTGCGCGGGCCTGGCCAGCGCTCCCCGCCAAACGGCCTGAGCATGTCCAAGAGAGCCATCGCGATCTTCGGCGGTACCTTCGATCCGGTGCATTACGGTCATCTGCGTGCTGCGGCCGAGGTCTGTGAACAGTTGGGCGTAAGTGATTTCCGCCTGCTGCCGGCCGGCCAGCCGCCCCATCGAGACGGCACCTGGGCCGAAGCGCGGCATCGCATGGCGATGCTGGAACTGGCGCTGGCGCCGCACGCCGACCTTTCCGTCGACGACCGCGAGGTGCAGCGCGGCGGGCCTTCCTACATGGCCGATACGCTTGCCAGCATTCGCGACGAGGCGGGTGATATGCCCATCATGCTGTGCCTGGGGCAGGATGCGGCCAACCACCTCGACCGCTGGCATGAATGGCAGCGCCTGCTTGAACTGGCCCACCTGGTCGTGATGACCCGGCCGGACGCCGAGCCCGGTTACTCCGAACCGCTGGCCGCACACCTGGAAGGACGATTCGTCGATAAAACGGGATCACTGATGGATCGCGCCGCCGGTTGTCTTTGCAATGTCAACGTAACCCGGCTGGCGATATCGTCAACAGATATACGACAGCAGATCGCCGAAGGGCGCAACCCGCGCTTCCTGCTACCGTCGACAGTATTGGCCTACATACGAAAACACGGCCTTTATCGCTCTTGACGGCGCTCTTGAAGCGCTAGTGAATTCGGTCGCGGCGGCGCCGACGGCGCAGGACGACGCTGCGTGCCAGGATTCCGAGCACCAGCACTAGCAGCAGTGCGAGCAGCGGTACGAGCACGCGCGGCCGAAGCAGGACCTCTGGACCGCTGACGCGCCCGGCCTCAAACAGCGTTTCAAGCCCGGTCCCGACACTGACGTAGACCAGAACGATGGGGACGAGCCCCAAGGCGGTGGCCAAAAGGAAGCGGCGTGCCGAGATCCGGATCATCGCCCCGGCGGCGTTGATGGCGAAAAATGGGGCGACCGGAACCACTCTAAGCGCGAGCAGATAAAAGAATGCATCGCGCTCGAGCAGATGCACCAGCCGGCGGGTGCGGCCGCTGAGCAGAAATTTGCGCACGCGCTCACCGGCGATGAAGCGCATGCCGACGAACGTGATCATTGCACCGCCCAGAGCGCCGGCAATGGAAACGATACTGCCGATCAACGTACCGAACAGGTATCCGGCAGCAATGCACAATAGCGTCGCCGTGGGCAGCGTCAGGCCGGTGGTCAGGGCGAAGATCAGCCCGAAAACCACCGCAGTCGACAGCGGCTGAAATTCGCTTCGGTACTCCAGGCGCTCGATGATTGCCAGCAATCCGTCGATGTTCTCGCCGGAGAGCATCCACGCCCCGAGTACGCTGGCGCCGACCAATACTGCGGTCAGCGTCCAGGCCAGCAGCGTCGGACGGTCCGGCTTCACCTCAGGGAGCCTCGGATTGAATAGCCACGGGCGCGAGGGGTTTTTGCGGGATTCGCCGGTCTGGCTCGGGTGAGCGCGGTTTGGTCATTCCGAATAAAAGAGCCCGAACGCGCCGGAGCGGCCGGAAAAGCAGCACCTCGTGCACGGCGGTGCTCGGCCGTAGCTACGGTTACTGTCGCTCCGCTTGTCATGACAATCGCCCGATACGATCCGCGGCTTTTCCGAATGAAACGGGCTCCGCGGATATTCAATCAGAGGTTCCCTAGCGATTGTTCCAGAATTTCCCCGAACCGGTCAACGTCCCCGATCGAGTTGTAAAGCGGATTGGGGGCGACCCGGATAATATCGGGCTCGCGCCAGTCGCCGACCACGCCTGCGGCCTGCAGTCTGTCGAATGCGGTCCGACCCTGGTCGCGGCCTGCGCGCACGCGTAGTGATAATTGACATCCGCGACGCGCCCGGTCCAGCGGCGTTGCGACTTCCAGCGGGCGGCCAGGCAGCGCGTCAACGATGTCGGCGATGCGAGCGGCCAGATCGGTCTCACTGTCTTGAAGGCTGTCGATGTCGGCTTCCCGGTAAATATCAAGCGCCCCGGCCAGCGCGGCCAGATTCAGCACCGGCGCGCCCGAGACCTGCCAGCCTTCGGCACCGCGAATCGGTTCGAAGTCGGGGCCCATCAAAAAACGCGTCGATTCATCGTGTCCCCACCAGCCGGCGAGGCGCGGGCCTGTAAACTCGGCATGTCGTTCGTGCACGAAGATGCCGGCAACCGCACCAGGGCCTGCATTGAGATACTTGTAGCTGCACCAGGCGGCGAAATCGGCGCCCCAGTCGTGCAGCGCCAACGGCACGTTGCCCATGGCGTGGGCCAGGTCCAGCCCCACCGGAACATCGTTGTCGTGGGCGGCCTTGCAGATTCGCCCCATGTCGAAGCACTGGCCGGTGGCGTATTGCACCCCGGGCCACATTACAAGCGCCAGTTCGTCGGCGTGAGTCTTGATGAAGTCGGCCGCTTGGGCGTCGTCGATGAGCCCCTCGGAGTCGGGTTCGAATTCGATCAGGTCTTCACCCGGGTCCAGGCCGTGCAGCAGGATCTGGGATTCCACCGCGTAACGATCGGACGGAAAAGCACCTTTCTCGATCAGAATCTTGCGCTTGGCGCCTTGCGGCCGGTAAAAACTGGTCATCAGCAGGTGCAGATTCATTGTCAGCGCGCCCATGGCAACCACTTCACCGGCTTTCGCGCCGGCAAGGCGCATCAGCACGTCCTCGAGCTGCCGGTGATAGCCGAGCCACGCAGGAGCTCCCTTGAAATGCCCGTCGACCGCGAGGTCCGCCCAGCGTTCGAGTTCATGCTCCACGCGTAAGCGCGCCGTGTCGGGCATCAGGCCCAGGGAATTGCCGCAGAAATAGATTTTCCGGCGGTCCTCGCCATGGCGGGGAAAGGCGAAGCGGTGACGGAACTGTGCCGGTTTCATTTTTTCTTTTCCAGGTCTGAAGCGATGGCGTCATGTTGCCAGATTCGAGCGTGCGATTCGGTACCGGGTTGTGGCTCGCCGGCGCCCGAAAAGACATTGCCGGGGTGCTGTTGCTACTTGAGTAGAATATCGACCTTGCCGACGGCCGCCCGTGAACAGCATTGAAAGTTTCCGATTTCACATTCGACCTTCCCGAAGACCTGATCGCGCAAGCGCCATTGGCCGAGCGCAGCGCAAGCCGCTTGCTGGTCATGGGCCGCAGCGACGACGGGGTGGAGGACCGGTGCTTTTCCGGCCTCGCTGAACTGCTCGAGCCCGGTGATCTTCTTGTTTTCAACAACACCCGGGTCATTCCGGCGCGGCTTTATGCGCAAAAGGAAACCGGGGGCAGGGCCGAACTGCTGATCGAGCGAGTGCTGGATTCTCAGTCGGCGCTGGCGCAGATCGGCAGCAACCGCAAGCCGGCGCCGGGATCAATGTTGGTCGAGTCCGAAACCGGTGCCCGCATTCAGGTGGAAGGCCGGCAGGGTGAATTCTGGCGTCTGCGCCTAAAGTCTTGGCCGGAATCGGAATCGGAATCGGACACGGCCGACTGGCTGGCGCTGCTAGAGCGCGCCGGCCACATGCCTCTACCGCCTTACATCCAGCGCCGGGATCTTCCGGAAGACCGGGATCGTTACCAGACGGTTTACGCCGATGAACCCGGCGCGGTGGCTGCGCCGACAGCGGGGCTGCATTTCGACGACGCGATGTTCGATCGACTTGAGCAGCGCGGTGTCCAGCGGGCGTTCTGCACGCTGCACGTGGGTGCCGGAACCTTTCAACCGATACGCGTGGAAGACGTCGAGGCGCATCGCATGCATCCGGAGTGGATCCGCGTCGACGAAGCCCTTGTCGAAACAATCCAGGCCACGAAAGCGGCCGGCAAGCGGGTCATTGCCGTAGGCACGACAGCCGTGCGCGCGCTCGAAACGGCTGCGGCCGAAGGTGGGTTGAAGCCGTTTGCCGGCGACAGCCGGATATTCATTTATCCCGGCTATCGATTCCAGGTGGTCGACGCACTGATCACCAACTTCCACCTGCCGGGATCGACCCTGATGATGCTGGTTTCGGCGTTCTCGAGCCGCGACAGGATTCTCGCCGCGTACCGGCACGCAGTCGAGCAGCGGTATCGGTTCTTCAGTTACGGTGATGCGATGTTGATCCGGTGAGCGGTTTGCGCGGCTCGTCGCGTCCGGGGCCGGAAGGCCGCGGTGACTTTGGGTTCCAGGTTCCAGCTTCTAACCTCAACTGCGACTTCAATTTCAACCTCATTTCGCCCCGCGCTGCGCGTGGCGAAATCGCCTTTGAAGTGGATTCCGGGCCATGGGCCAAACCCGATGTCGAGTGCGCTTGCATCGTTCCCTCTCCCCCAGCCAAATAAAAACCCGGCAAGAGCCGGACTGATGTTTTTAAGGGTATCGAAGCGCCGTGACTTCGCCGAAGGTGCTGCGGGCCGGCTTGTTCCGGGATTGACTGCGCCGAACTGCGTTCGGCTTGCCCTCGCTGCGCTCGGGTAGCTACGCGCGTTGCGCTTCGCATCGATCCCTCTCCCCCAGCCAATAAAAAAACCCGGCGTTTGCCGGGCTTTTTCATTTGGCTGGGGGAGAGGGATTCGAACCCCCGCTGACGGAGTCAGAGTCCGTAGTCCTACCGCTAGACGATCCCCCATGAGACCGTTTTTCGCGCCGAGACCCGATGCCTGTCGCACCGAACCCGGCTACGGGATTTTATGAGCCGCTTTCGTCCGGGTCGGTGGCGCGAGGAGCACAGGAACCAGAATGTGCTTTCAGGCACATGAGGATTCCGAGCAACGCACGACGTCGAGCTGGACGAAACAAGGCCGTAAAAATCAGCGCTTGGAGTATTGGGTTGCTTTACGTGCCTTGTGCAGACCAATCTTCTTCCGCTCCACGGCGCGCGCGTCGCGGGTGAGGAAGCCTGCAGTACGCATTTCGCTGCGCAGGTTTTCGTCGTACACCGTCAGCGCGCGAGCCAGGCCGAGACGCAGCGCGCCGGCCTGACCGGTCGTGCCGCCGCCGGAGACCGTGGCGTGAATGTCGAACTTGTCGGCGAGCTTGATGAGTTCCAGCGGCTGACGCGCGATCATGCGCGCGGTCTCGCGGCCGAAGAATTCATCGATCGGCTTCTTGTTGACGATGATCTGGCCGGTGCCGCGGCGCAGGAAAACCCGCGCGGTAGAGGTCTTGCGGCGACCGGTTCCGTAAAACTGTTCGTTGGACATTGCTTGATCCTGATTCGCTTTTCTTTTTCCGGTTACTGGTCGCTTACAGTTCCAGCTCCAGCGCGCGCGGCTGCTGCGCCGAGTGCGGGTGCTGATCGCCTGCGTAGACCTTGAGCTTCTTGAGCATCGCACGGCCCAGCGGGTTCTTCGGCATCATGCCCTTGACCGACTGCTGGATGACCCGCTCGGGGTGCTTGTCCAGGAGCTTTTCAAGATTTATCGACTTGAGGTTGCCGATGTAGCCCGTGTGATGGTGGTACATCTTGTCGGTCATCTTGCGACCCGTCACCGCGATCTTCTCGGCATTGATCACAACGACGTAGTCGCCGGTATCGACGTGCGGGGTGAATTCCGGCTTGTGCTTGCCGCGCAGACGCCGTGCGATCTCGCTCGACAGACGTCCGAGGTTTTTCCCGGCAGCATCGACAACAAGCCATTCGCGGCGGACTTCATGCGGTTTTGCGCTGAAAGTTTTCATGATTATGTGTTGGCCCCAGAAAATCGGAACGCGGGTTCAGTCAAAGAGCGGGAATGTTACTAGATTTTCGGCCATCAGGCAAGCCCGTTCTCGCTTTTTGTCCTGGGCCCATCAGGGACGGCAACGAGCGGATCTGCGATCAGCTGGTCGGGATCTCGAGCACGGCCCCCGGGTGAATCACATCGCCCTGGATGGCGTTGGCCTGGCGCAACCGGTTCAGGCTGATCGAATAGCGCTGGGCAATGGTGCCCAGCGTGTCGCCGCGCTGTACCACATGGCGGGCGGGATCGCCGCGATTGGCGGCAAACCATGTCCCGCGAGGCGCGGTCTGGCGGAAGTGCTGTTCGATGCCGCGGCGTACCGCGGTGGCGAGTTCCGCGCGGTGCTGTCTCGACCCCAGGTTGGCCTCGTCGCTTGGGTTGCTGATGAAACCGACTTCCACCAACACGCTCGGAACGTCCGGCGAGCGCAGCACCACGAAATTGGCGCTTTCAACCTGTTTGCGGTGGTTTCGGCCGACGGCGCCGAGTTCGTCCAGAATCTTGGAGGCTGCGGTCTGGCTGTATTCCATCGAGGCATTTTGCGAGAGATCCAGCAGTACCGATCGCAGCATATCGTCGCTCTGCTCCAGGTCCACGCCGCCGATCAGGTCGGCTTCATTTTCGCTCTGGGCCAGCAGTCTTGCGGCCTGGCTGGAGGCGCCGCTGCGCGAAAGCACGTATACGGAACTGCCCCTGACGCGGCGGTCACGAAAGGCGTCGGCATGCAGCGACACGAACAGGTCTGCACGCGCCTCGCGGGCGCGCTCGAAGCGCTCGTTGAGTGGGACATAGTAGTCGCCGGTTCGAATCATCACCGGGTGCATTCCCGGTGCATCCGTGATCTGGCGCTCCAGTTCGGCGGCCAGCGCCAGAACAATATTCTTCTCGTACATGCCGCTTGGGCCAATGGCGCCCGGATCCTCGCCGCCATGTCCGGCGTCGATCGCCACGATCATGTCACGATTGTCTTCCGGCAAACTGCGTGCGACCGAGCGTACGCGCTCCTCGGCAGACGTGGCGCTCCGGGGAAACAGATCGAGCACCAGGCGGTGACCGTATCTTCCCGTCGGCACTAGCAGGAAACTCTTCACTCGGGCGGCGTCAGCGAGATCGAGCACAACCCGCAAGTCCTCGCCATCACGGATGCCGTGGCGCACCTTGCGCACAACACCGCTGACTTCCGGATCGATTTCGGGCTCCAGCGCCATGCTGGTGCGATCGATGTCGACAACCAGCCTGTCCGGGTTTTCCAGGGCGAAGACCTTGTACTCCACTTCCCGGTCCAGATCGAGCACCACCCGGGTCTTGTCGGGACCGGCCCAGACGCGCACGTTCTCGACCTCGCCGGCAGCCAGTGGGCCAGCCGACAAAAGCAGCATGAGGCAGATTGAGAGGGCTCTTGAGTTCATGAACAGGGTTTTGCACAGTCTCCGGTTCCCTACATTCGATACTATGCACCGAAACATTTCGGTTTGCAAGGGCGAAAAGTCTATTTATTTTAGCTAGATACGAGATTAATATGACCTGAATGCTCACACAATGCAGGCAAATTCAACTCGACCGCCGAGCGCCCGGTTGATTTATTCTCGAGTTCTACCCGCAAAAACACCCCTATTTTTTCTCAAGGAGTTGAAAACAATGTCAAGTGAAGGTCTGCACGCGCCGCGCGAGCGTCTGAGCAAGAAAACGCTTTCCATGCACCAGGCCATCGTCTCCCTGATGGAGGAGCTTGAGGCCGCCGACTGGTATCGCCAGCGGGCCGACGACTGCGAGGACGATGCGCTGAAGGAAATACTGCTGCACAACATGCGCGAGGAAATCGAGCATGCCGCGATGGTGCTGGAATGGCTGAGACGCAACGACGATGATTTCGAAGAACAGCTTCGCAAGTTCCTGTTCAAGGAAGGCGAGGTGACCGAGCACCACTGAGTCGTCGGGCCGCTGGGGACCGGCGCAATCCAATCCTCGCCCCGTGCGAGTATCCCGGGATCAGGGCCGCAGGATTCTCAGCCACCACCAGAAGTTGACCAGCCCCATCATCGAGGCGGCCACGTAGGTAAAGGCTGCGGCGGTCAGGATCTTGCGCGCGGCACCACGGTCCTCTTGCTTGAGGTAACCGCCCTGGGTCAGGATGGGCAGGGCGCGGCGGAAGCTGGCGTCCAGCTCGGTCGGCAGCGTGACCAGGTGCACCAGGATGCCGGAGGCCAGCGCCGCCAGACCCACCAGCAGCAAGGTGAGCCCGGCGCTGGGAATCTTCAGCGCGATCAGTGCCACCGGCATCAGTGCGATCAGCAACATGCCCAGCTTCTGGAACTTCTGTACCGATTTCACCATGCGCGTGCGCGCAATCAGGGGCTGGTAGCCGTCGGCATGCTGGATCGCGTGACCGACTTCGTGCGCGGCGACCGTAACGGCAGTGAGCGAGGCGGAGCCGTAGTTGCCCGGACTCAGGCGAACCACGCGCGATTCCGGGTCGTAATGATCGCCTTGCTCGGTCTGCTCCACGCCCACCGATTCGAGACCGGATCGATCGAGCAGATGGCGCGCAAGCTGGCCACCGGTACCCGGATAACGGTCGGTGGGCTGCGAATAACGCTTCATGACGCGTTGTACCCACCAGCCGGGCAGGACGACGACGCCCAGGAGCAGGATTATTCCAAGGAGAATATGCATTTCGGCGTCAGTTTCCTCGAACCGACTCGACGAGGCTGAAGGCATCGCGCCGGCCCATGCCGCTGACCCTGACGAGTATTCGCGCCGCGCGCGCCGGTGGAAGCTCCAGGGCCAGTTCGCGCGCCAGCAGCGTGGTATCCAGATTCACAGCTGAAGATTCCTCCGCGGCACCCTCGATAAGCAGGACGGCTTCGCCGCGCTGCTGGTCCGGATCGCTCTGAACCCATACCGCCAGATCTTCGAGACGACCCCGACGGATGGTTTCGAAGCGCTTGGTCAACTCCCGACCGATGGCTGCAAGCCGGTTTGCGCCCAGGGTGGAGGCGGCGTCCGTCAGAACGGGGAAGAGGTCGCGCGCCGGCACGTAGAACATCAGCGTGGCGCGCTCGCGTGAAAGCGTTTCCAGGCGCTTTCGGCGCTGGCTGGCCCTGGCCGGCAGGAATCCTTCGAAGCAGAACCGGTCGCTGGGCAAGCCGGCTGCCGAAAGCGCGGCAATGGCGGCGCAGGGGCCGGGCACCGGGGAGACGCGGATATCGGCCTGGTGCGCACGATCGACCAGGCGGTAGCCCGGATCGGAGATCAGCGGTGTGCCTGCGTCCGAGACCAGCGCCACGTTGAGCCCGCCGAGCAACAGGTCGACCAACTCTTCGACCGCACGCGATTCATTGTGCTCGTGCAGCGCAACCCAGCGCGGCGGCTTTTCGCGCGGCGGCAGCAGCTTTCTGCTCACGCGCGTATCTTCGGCGGCTATCACGTCGGCCTCGGCCAGCACGTCACGCGCCCGCGGCGAAAGGTCGTCCAGATTGCCCAGCGGGGTAGCGACGATCCACAGCGTCCCGGGTACGGCGGATGTTCGGGTCAAAGAATCTTTCCATCGCGAATAACGACGGTATTATGGCACCCATGAATAGATTCAATAGCAAGGCGCTGGCTTGGCTGGTGCTGGCCCCGAAACTCGCTTTGATACTGGCATTGATACTGGCCGGCTGCGCGCCTTCAGGCCCGGAAATTCGCCCGGATCAGCAAATCCGGGATCCGGACCGGCTGGCCGAGCGTGGTCGACATGCCGATGCCGCCCAGGCCTGGCTGGACCGGGCCGAGTCGCAGCCCGGACGCGCCGTCGAGGCACGCATTGCCGCTGCTCGCCAGTGGCTGGCGGCGGGCCGACCGGAACAGGCAAGAGCACTGGTCACAAGCCTGAGGGCCGAGGCACTCGCGCCCGAGCTGGATTTCGAGGTGCACCTGCTCGGCGCGGAAATTGCGCTCGCCGAGCGAGATTTCACGACCGCCGGCCGCATCCTCTCGCTGCCGCGCGAACAGGTGCCGGCGCCGTTGCGCGATCGCTTCGATACGCTGAACGCGCGCCTGGCAGAGGCCAACCCCAATTCGCCGGCTGCTCGAGTCGATGCGCTGTCCGATGCGCTGGCCGAACCCGGATTCAGACCCGAGATGGCGCTCGCGTTGCTGCTCGAGCTGCCGCTGGAGACGCTGCGCAATCTGCAGTCAGAGCATGGCGACAGACGTGCGCTGGCGCCCTGGCTGGATCTGGCAGTTTCCGCCCGGGCGCGCCTGATCGACGATCCTGCATTGGAGCGCGCGCTGGCCGATTGGAGGGAACGTTATGGCCTGGAGCCCGATGTTGCCAACGACTTGTATCAATGGATAGTGGCCTGGCGGCAGGCGCTGCCCATGCCCGGGTCCGTGGCCGTGCTTCTGCCCGGTGACGGCCCGCTTGCGCGCGCCGGAGAAGTGCTTCGAGAGGGCTTGCTGGACGCCTGGCTGCAGATGCCCCGCGACCGCCGCCCAAGGCTTGATTTTCATTACCTGGACAATGAAGCGGATGCTGCCGTCGGTGCCTGGTTCGAGGCCCGGGAGCAAGGCAGCGACTTCGTGATCGGCCCGCTTGCGCGCAGCCAGGTCGACCGGCTGCTGGCGTTGCCCGACCTGAGCATCCCGACGCTGCTGCTTAACAGGCCCACCGATGACAGTGCGCTACCCGAGCCGGGCCGGCCGGTCGCGATGCTGGCCCTGCCGCCGGAAGAGGAAGCCGAACTGGCTGCCGTGCGTGCGCTGGTCAACGAGTTCGATCGCGCCGTGGTGGTGGCCCAGCAAAGCGATTTCGGCCGGCGTGTCGCCGATCGCTTCGGCGAGACGTTCCAGCTGGGCGGGGGGCGGGTGATTGCGCGCACCGAATACCTGCCGGGGGAATTCGACCATACCGAGACGCTGGAAGCGCTGCTGGAAATCGACCGGTCGCGCGAACGTATCGCACGGCTCGAACAGGTTCTGGGCTCCGATATTGAATCCGAACCCCGACGACGTACCGATTTCGACTTGGTATTCCTCGCCGCCCGCGGCGGGGATGGTCGCCAGATCATGCCCCAGCTTCGCTTTCTGGGCGTCGAGCCTCGTCCTGTTTATGCCACCTCCGACATATGGCCCGGCGGCAACGTCGGCCGCGACCTGGACGGCATCCAGTTTCCTGCAGCGCCGTGGATACTGCAGCAGGGCGAACCGGCTCGACAACGGCTGCGTGCCGAGCGGATGTATCCCGAGTTGGTTGCTTCCCCGACGCTGAGCGTGCTGCATGCCCTGGGCCACGACGCGTTTACGCTGGTCCCGTGGGTGAGTATGATGAAGCGCGACCCAATGCTCTACCTCGCCGGCAACGTCGGCCGGCTTCGCCTGGCGAATGGTGTAATGCTGGAACGCGACCTACCCTGGACGCGCATCGAGAACGGGCAGCCGGTTCGATACCAGGCCGGTGATTGAGGTTGGCCTTCAAGCGCAAGACCGGCGACGCCGGCGAGCGAAAGGCCGAACGGTTTCTCAAGCGAAATGGATTGAAATTCGTTGCGCGAAACTGGCACTGCCGGCACGGCGAGATCGATCTGGTGATGTTCGACGGCGAATATCTGGTGTTTATCGAAGTACGCCTGAGAACGCCCAAGGGTTTCGCCAATAGCGCCGAAAGCGTGGATTACCACAAGCAGCGCAAGCTCGGCCAGGCCGCGTCCATGTTCCTGGTTTCCAATGCCTCCTGGCAGGACCGTCCGTGTCGCTTCGATGTCGTCGGCATCGAGGGCGATACCGGGGAACTGGCCTGGATCCGGCACGCGTTCGAGGTTTAGTTGCGCCGAGGCGCGACCGTCGGACGGTTAACGGCTGGACGGTCAACGCTGGCGGGGCATGGAGCACGTTTCAGTTTTCAGCTTTCAGCAATCCCGAAAAGCGCCACGCTTCGGCATACGAGGTCCAGGATCGAATTCTCCATTAACCATAATTTTCCAACCAACAACCAACAACCAACAACCGACAACCAATAACCAATAACCAACCAGTCAACCAGTCAACCAGTCAACCAGCCAACCACCAGATCCCAACACCGCCGCGGCGTACAGCGCGGCGATCAGATCATCCAGCATGATGCCGAAACCGCCGTGCACCCTGCGGTCCAGCCAGCCGATTGGCCACGGTTTCGCGACGTCGAAGAAGCGGAACGCCAAGAATGCGGCCAGCCACCAGGTCCAATGAAACGGCACCAGCACCAGCAACAGCCAGATGCCGACGAATTCATCCCAGACGATGCCGCCGTGGTCGTGTACGCCCAGTCTTTTCGAGACACGGTCGCAAACGGGAATGCCGACCAGGAACGCGATAGCCACGAACAGCAGTCCTGCCCAAACCGGCAAGCCTGCCAACGGAAGCCCCAGCAGCATGCCGGCCAAGGTTCCGGCGGTGCCCGGCGCCTTCGGACTTAGCCCGGCGCCCAGCCCGAATGCCAGAAAGCCCGAAGGTGAGCCGGTTGCGATCAGCATCTGGGCCTTGGTATCCAGCTCGGGTTCTTGTTGCATGAATCGGTTTTCCAGTCTTGATCAAGCGATGGATGAACTCTCATGGTGCATTAGCGGGTATGCGCGCGCATTCACTGATGTTCCGGGCGGAAATGATCCCACCCCGGTTCTGAAGCCTCGAGTGCCTGGCCGTATTCGTCCAGGCACTCGATCTTTCCCGAACCGGTGACGCGTCCGATTTCGGTCAGTTTGGTTGCGCCCACCGACGCCGGGAGTTCGGCCCCTTCGGTTACCAGTGCCAGCAGTTCGTAATCGCCGCCGGCGAACTGCAGCCGTCTGCGCTCAGGTGCTTCAGGAACCGCTACCGCCAGTGCCGCCGAGGTCGGCAACCGCTCGCAACGGATTTCCGCACCGAACTCGCCGATCAGGTGAGCCAGATCGCCGAGCAGGCCATCGGAGATGTCGATCATCGCATCTGCAATTCCGGCCAGTTCGCCGCCTGCGGCAATGCGCGGCTCAGGCTTGAGCAAGCGATCGCGTAACGGATCGCCGAGCGGTTTTTCCAGCTTGAGGGCCGCGGCCGCGTCGCCGAGGCTACCGGTGACCACGATTCGCTGCCCGACACAGGCCCCATCGCGGGTGGCGAATCGCCCGGCGGGCACTTCTCCCAGCGCGGTGACGCCGATGTTCAGCGGGCCGCGGGTAATATTGCCGCCCACCAGCGCGCAGTCGTGCGCTGCCGCCAGCACCAGGAATCCGTCCAGAAAGCCGCCCAGCCATTGCGGATCGGCTTGAGGGAGCGTCAGCGTCAAGAGGCACCAGCGAGGGATCGCTCCCATCGCCGCGAGGTCGCTGAGGTTTACCGCGAGAGAAAGATGACCGATCTCTTCGGGTGTTGCGCCGTTGTTGCCGGAATCGACGAAATGGCGCCCGGCGACCAGGTTGTCGGTTGTCGCGACCAATTGCATGCCATCGGCGGGCTGCATCACCGCCGCATCGTCGCCAATGCCCAGCGCTACGCCTGAACCGGTCGGCGTGCGAGCCTTGATCTCGGCAATCAGATCGAATTCGTTCATCGGGTCTGTTCGCAAAAACGATTCACAGATTCAGCCTTGTGCAGCGTTGCAGGGCCAGTCGAAAGTAGAAGACAGATCTCGCGAGGGCGCCAAGGCGCAAAAAAAAGCAGGCTAAAGATAAAGCATCGACAAGCAGGACGCCAAGAATACGAAGAAAGGCGAAAACTTGATCTCGCTCGGACCTCCTGGTCATTTCTATGGTTTCGCAAGTGCTGTTCTTGCTTTGGTGCATACCGACAGAGTCGAAGGTTTTTCTTCGTGCCCTTCGTGCCGTCTTCGTGTAATGCTTTGCTGCTTTCAACTCGCCCATTGGCCGCCAACCATCACCGATGCAATCGGATTGCCCCCGAACTCGAACGCCAGGCTGCGTGGGTCGGCGTAGTCGAGCACGACGAGGTCGGCGCGCATGCCGGGTTCGATCCGGCCGCGATCCGTCAGGCCCAGCACTTCGGCGCCGGCCGCAGTGGCTGCACGAATGGCCTCGCCGGGCGTGAGGCCCAGCTTGCGCACGGCAAGCGCGATGACAAACGGCATGGACCAACATGGTGCCGAGCCGGGGTTGTAGTTGGTGCCGAGTGCCAGACGGCCGCCGGCATCCAGAAAGGCGCGGCCGTCGCCGTAGCGATCGTCGAGATGAAAGCCGGAGGCCGGCAGCATCACGCCGCTGGTTTCCGATTCCGCCAACCGGCTCAGTCCTGTGAGATCGGTGGCCTCGAGGTGATCGACGCTGGCGAAGTCTCTGTCGGTCGCAGCCTCGATCATGCCCATGGCATTGAACTGGTCGGCGTGGACCCGGATCGGGTGGCCGGCGGCCCGGCCGGCGTCGAACAGCGCGAGGCAGTCGTCCAGCGACCATGCGCCTTTCTCGCAATAAGCATCGAGCGCGATGCCCGGGAACTCGGCGGTAACCGCCGGCAGGGTCTCATCGATGGTTCGGCGCACGAAGCGCTGATGTTCGATGTCCGGGTCGATCGCATGACCGATGCAGGCCGTGGGCACGATGGTGCCGGCAAAGTATTCTCCGGCGCGCGCGATCGCGCGCAGCATCTTCAATTCGTTCCCGGTATCCAGCCCGTAGCCGGACTTCACTTCGATGGTCGTCGAGCCATGCGCCAGCATCCGGCTCAGCCGCGCCAGCAGCAGTTCGGCCAGTTCGCCCTCCGAGGCCTCGCGCGTCGCGCGTACCGTGGCCATGATGCCGCCGCCTTGTTCCATCAGTTCGAGGTAGGAAGAGCCGGCCAGCTTGCGCGCCCATTCGTTCAGCCGACTACCGGCGAAGCAGGCATGGGTATGGCAATCGACGAAGCCGGGCAGTACAGCGCGTCCCCCGGCATCGATCGCGGTATCGTCGGTGCCGGTTCCGGGCGCAGCATCGGCAATCCCGTCGATGATTCCGTTCTCTACCAAGATGTCTGCGCGATTGCCGTCCACCATCGCGTTGACGATGCGTGTTCGCGTCACGGTGACGGCCGCCGGTTGAGTCCCGCCAGAAAACGCATGAACAAATGCGCGGCCAGCCGTGCGGTGCGCCCGTTTTCATCATTCGGCGGCGACAGTTCCATGATGTCGAAACAGCATACCGACGGCATGCGCCCGGCGGCTTCGGCGTAGTCGGCAACCTGTTGCGCCGGCCAGCCGGTTGGGTGGGGCGCGCTGACGCCGGGTGCCTGGGCCATGTCTATCACGTCCAGGCAGATCGAGACGAACTGGGCCTCGGAAGGCGGCCACTGCGTCGGCGGCCAGTCGACCAGTTCGCCGCCGTTGCTGGTGAACCATTGAAGGTGCGCCGGCGTATTGGAAAGCGGATCGAAGCCGAACAACTGCAGCCGGCCGATGCCGCCGTGCTCGATCAGCCGTCGGAACGGCATGCCCGATCCGTCGTCCTCGCGCACGTCCAGGTGCGCGTCGAAATAGACCCCGTCGAGCGTTTGTCCGTTCGGACGGACAAGGTGATCGATTACGGCGCGTACTTCGGGGAAAGTCATGTCGTGGCCGCCGCCTATGCCGACCGGAATCAGTCCGGCGTCCAGCATCGCGGCAACGGTTTCGGTCACGCGCTCGTGCGTCTCGGCCAGGGAATCGCCGGGGACGATATTGCCGAGATCAAAGATCGGGATTGCGAAATCTTCCAGCGCGGTCGAATCGGCCGCGCCATACCCGGACAGCGCGGCGCGGAAAGCATCGGGCCCTCCGGCCGCGCCCGTGCGTCCGCCGTTGAGCTTCACCCCCCGATCGTCGGCCAGGCCCAGCAGGCCGAGCCCTCGAAATTGCCGCCCGGCTGCGGTAAACGCGGCCTCGCAAGAACCCTCGAGTGCGTCGTCACGGCGGTGGAGGTCGACGATTCGCGACGCGAATCTGCCTGACCCGCATTTGGGCCAGGAACCGGTTGCGGCATGGCGCAACAGACTGCGGTCTCGTTCACTCATGCCTGCATGATAGCGCGGAGTTCGCGCAATCCGCGTCGGTCGGACCCCTCAGGCGCCGCCGAGCGCGTTGATCAGCGCCTTGCAGAAGGCCGGCAGGTCCGGCGGCATCCGACTGCTGATCAGATTGCCATCGACGACGACTTCCTCGTCCACCCAGTTGCCGCCGGCGTTGATCATGTCGTCGCGGATCGAGGCGAACGAGGTCACGCGCCGGTCGCGGATGATGTCGGCCGAAATAGCCATCCATCCGGCATGGCAGATCCAGGCGACCGGCTTGTCCTGGGCGTGCATATCCCTGACGAAACCGACCATGGCGCGGTTGCGCCGCATCTTGTCCGGCGCCATGCCGCCGGGGATGACGACCGCGTCGAAGTCGTTGGCGTGGACGTCGGCCGCGTCGGCGTCGACGTCGACTGCATAGCCCTTTTCACTCGCATATTCGTTCTTGCCCGTGCCGATCACGCTGACGCTGGCGCCGGCTTCGATGAAGCGCAGGCGTGGATAGTGCAATTCCAGTTCCTGGTAGCCGTCTTCGGCGAGGATCGCTATCTTCTTGTCGGACAATTGCATGTGGATACTCCGTTCGAGTTTCGCCTCTCATTATTGCAAATCCGCCACCAGCCGCGAGGGGCCTCGCGGCCGCGATCAAACCCGCTCCGTCGCCGGCTGATCGGCAACTTCAAGAATCTGCTCAGGCCCATCGATCGAACGGAATGTCCAGTCCCTGTGCCTTTGCGCATTCCCGCGCCTCGCCGTAGCTGGCCGAGACGTGGCGGAACACGCCCATGGCCGGGTCGTTGGTGAGTACGCGTTTCAGCCGTGCGGCGGCTTCGGGCGTGCCGTCGGCTACGATCACCTGGCCGGCGTGCTGGGAATAGCCGATGCCGACGCCGCCGCCGTGGTGGAAGCTGACCCAGGACGCGCCCGAGGCGACGTTGACCATGGCGTTGAGCAGCGGCCAGTCGGAGATGGCGTCGGATCCGTCTTTCATGCCCTCGGTTTCGCGGTTGGGCGAGGCCACCGAGCCGCAGTCGAGATGATCGCGGCCGATCACTATCGGCGCGGATACTTCGCCTCTGGCGACCAGGTCGTTGAAGATCAGCCCCGCCTTGTCCCGTTCGCCAAGCCCCAGCCAGCAGATTCGGGCCGGCAGACCTTCGAATTCCACTCGCTCGCGCGCCATGCTCAGCCAGCGCTTCAGTCCTTCATGTTCCGGGAAGGCCTCGAGCAATGCCGCGTCGGTGCGGTAGATGTCTTCCGGGTTACCCGACAGCGCGACCCAGCGAAACGGACCTCGGCCGACGCAGAACTGCGGCCGTATGAATGCCGGCACGAAGCCGGGGAAGTCGAATGCGCGCTCGAAGCCCTCGTCGAATGCCCGCTGACGAATGTTGTTGCCGTAGTCGAACGTGACCGCACCGGCGTCTCGTAACCTGACCATGGCCTCGACGTGGCGCTTCATGCTGGACAGGCTTTTCTCCACATACGCCTTTGGATCGCGCTGACGAAATTCGCTGGCCTGCTCCAATGTGAATCGCACCGGCACGTAGCCGTTGAGCGGGTCGTGGGCACTGGTCTGGTCGGTCAGCGTGTCGGGCGTGATATCGCGTTCGATCAGTCGTTCAAGCAAGTCTACGGCGTTAGCGACCACCCCGATGCTTACACCGGCTCTTTGATCCTTGAGTTCAAGCGCGCGGTCCATTGCCGTGTCGACGTCGTCGTGGACTTCGTCCAGGTAGCGCTTGGACTTGCGTCGTTCGAGCCGTGAGCGATCGACATCGGCGATCAGGCAGGTGCCACCGTTCATTGTGATGGCCAGCGGTTGTGCGCCGCCCATGCCGCCGCAGCCGGCGGTCACGTTCAGCGTGCCTTGGAGGTTTCCATCGAAGTGCTGGCGCGCGCACTCGGCGAACGTCTCGAACGTGCCCTGCAGAATACCCTGGGTCGAGATGTAGATCCATGACCCGGCGGTCATCTGCCCGTACATGATCAGGCCCTTGGCGACCAGTTCGTCGAAGTGGTCCTGGGTGGCCCAGGCCGGCACCAGGTTGGAGTTGGCGATCAGCACGCGCGGCGCGTCCGGGTGGGTTCTTACCACGCCCACCGGCTCGCCGGACTGCACCAGCAGCGTCTCGTCGGGCTCGAGTCTTTTCAGCGTTTCGACGATCGCATCGAAGGCGGGCCACGAGCGCGCCGCCTGGCCGCGTCCGCCGTAAACGATCAGGTTGTCCGGATCCTCGGCCACTTCCGGGTCGAGGTTGTTCATCAGCATGCGCATAGCCGCCTCGGCGGCCCAGGTCTTGCAGGTTTTTTCGCTGCCTCGCGGCGCGTGGATGATGCGTTTCTCGGACATGATCGATTTTCGGAAATAGCGCTCTAGGAACCCATTCTAGCGTTACCGGTCGCCAGCGACCACGTTCGCTTGTCAAGGCCAAGGACTGGTTTCGAATGAGCGCGGCCTGGGCATGACGCAGCTTGTTGGGCCTGAACAATCAAAGGAACAAGAAACGATCATCCGCAATCGACGGACTCGATTCTGCGCTCGCCTTCCTCGACCACAAGCGCCGTAAGCGCACCGCCCCAGACGCAGCCGGAATCCAGGCAGATCGCCTGGCTGTTCTGGTAATTGTGGTAACCGAGCATCGACCAGTGGCCGAATACGACCGACCAGTCGCGCCAGGATTTGTCCAGCATTTCGAACCAGGGGCGGAAGTCCTTGGGCGGGTCGTTCATATCGCCCGATGACTTGAAGTCGAGTCGGCCGTCGGATTTCGCAAAGCGCATCCGCGTCAGAACGTTGGTGGTGGTTCGCAGCCGGACGAAGCGCTTCTGGTCGGGTGCCCAGCGGTCGGGCTCGTTACCGTACATATTGTCGATGAACTTGCCGAACTTCTTGCCGGTAAGCGCCTGTTCGACTTCGGCCGCGCTCTTTCGGGCCTGGTCCCGGTCCCAGCGCGGATCGATGCCGGCGTGCACCAGCGCGATCCGGTCGGCCTCGTTCAGCCACAGCAGCGGCTGGGCGCGCAGCCATTCGAGGATCCGACCGCCTTCGGCGTGGTTCAGGATCTTCTCGAACTCCGGGTTCGGTTTGCGTACCTTGGGGTGCATGTGGGCGTAGGCCAACAGGTGCAGGTCGTGGTTGCCCAGGACCGAGAAATGCGGCTCGCCCAGGGCCACTATCCTGCGCAGCACTTTCAGCGATTTGCCGCCGCGGTTGACCAGATCGCCGGCCAGGCAAAGCCGGTCGGAGGCCGGGTCGAAGGCCAGCTTGTCCAGCAGACGTTCCAGGGGTTCCCAGAAGCCCTGAATGTCGCCGATGTAAATGTCGCGACGGCGGCTCATGATCGATCCTCCCGCTTTCTGACCCACTCGGCCATACGGTCGAATTCATCCAGCGAAAGCGTTTCAGCGCGCCGGACGGGCTCGATGCCAAGGTCTTCCAGTTCCTGCTCGCTCAGCGCACCCTTGAGCGTGTTCTTCAGCGTCTTGCGCCGCTGACCGAACGCCGCGCGCACCACTTTTTCGAGACACGGCAGCAACGCGCGCTTTTGATCCGAGAGCGCCCTCGGCACGATACGCACGATAGCCGATTCCACCCGCGGCGCCGGCGTGAACGCGCCCGGCGGCACGCGAAAAAGCATGGTGACGTCGGCGCGCGCCTGAGTCATCACGCCCAGTCGTCCCCAGGCCTTGCTGCCGGGCACGGCAGCCAGCCGGTCTACGACTTCCTTTTGCAGCATGAAATGCATGTCCGTGAGGACGTCGGACTGATCGAGCAGGTGAAACAGCAGCGGCGTGGAAATGTTGTACGGCAGGTTGCCGATGATCCGGAGGTGCTTGTCGCGACCATTGTCGCAACTATCGTCTTCGGCCAGTTCGCGAAAATCGAACGTCAGCGCGTCGGCCTGGTGAATCACGAGGTTGTCCCTATGCCCCAGCCGCGCCGGCAGTTCGGCCACCAGGTCGCGATCGAGTTCGATCACGTCGAGCCGGTCGACACGCTCGAGTATAGGCGCGGTGAGCGCGCCCATGCCCGGCCCGATCTCGACGATCCGGTCCTCGCGCGCGGGCGCGATCGAGCCGACGATCCGGCGGATCACGGATTCGCTATGCAGAAAGTTCTGGCCGAAGCGCTTGCGCGCGCGATGCGTCATGTGATGCCGGATTGCCGAATAAAGCGAAAGGGTACCGCACGGCGGGCAAAGAGTGGACCTCGCCCTGGCGTGACGCGGCGGTTATCGATTGGGGGCTGCTTCTGGAAAAGCGTTGAACCACGAAGGACGCGAAGGAAATGCAGGCTCGTCCGGGGAATTTTTCAGCTCTGCCAAGACGAACTCAGGCGCTGGAACGGAATCATCGGTGCGTTGTAGTTCTTTCTTCGTGCTCTTGTTGGATGCCGTTGAATTTTCCGCGGCGAGCCCGTTCGCCGGCAGGCCGGCTCCCACACCCGTAGAAGACTCCCGGCCGATTCATGCGCCGTAACCTTTTTACGGTTGTGGCAGCTTGCCTCGCAAGCGATGCTTTTCCGTAAAGGCGTAACCCTTAACCCTTAACCCTTAACCCTTAACCCTTAACCCTTAACCCTTAACCCTTAACCCTGTCCGCCATTGTGCGCGCAAG
>Ga0102926_1000108_pt1 | contig 41418 bp, 35 predicted proteins | sample SalPonR1_A_D2_MG_FD_78173 | JGI IMG/M metagenome (GOLD analysis project Ga0102926, IMG submission 78173) | Salt pond soil microbial communities from South San Francisco under conditions of wetland restoration - Salt Pond MetaG R1_A_D2_MG | ecosystem: Environmental > Aquatic > Marine > Intertidal...
AAATATTGACAGCTAATTTATTAGATGTTATTCTACTAACTGTTGATAAGAAATATTGACTAAAAACTTGTCAAAACAGTATTAACTGTTTTATTACATTTATTCCCCCCCGTTATAAATGTATGTTACTTAAATAGAGATGTTTAAGTCAAATAAGTAATTAAGATTCTATATGAATTTTAATTGCTTATTTTTTTTGGGTTTGTAATATCATCTAATGTCAATTGTAATTATTCATGATATATTAATACTATAAAATAGTAGATGAAGGAGATGATTTTATGAATAGACAATGGTGGAAAGAGGCGGTTGTATACCAAATATATCCTAGAAGTTTTAACGATAGTAATGGTGATGGAATTGGAGATATACCTGGAATTATAGAAAAGTTAGATTATATTAAATCTTTAGGTGTAGATGTTATTTGGTTGAATCCAGTCTACCAATCTCCGAACTATGATAATGGTTATGATATTAGTGATTATCGAGATATTATGGATGCCTTTGGTAGTCTTGAAGATTGGGAAAAACTATTGGAAGCATTGCATAATAGTGGCATTAAACTAATAATGGACCTTGTTGTTAACCATTCTTCTTTTGAGCATCAATGGTTCCTTGAATCAAAAAAATCAAAAGATAATCCTTATAGAGATTATTATATATGGAAAGAAGGTAAAAATGGAGAACCACCAAATAACTGGGAGACATTTTTTAGTGGTTCTGTTTGGACATTAGATGAAGCAACTGAAGAATATTATTTGCATCTGTTTACGAAAGAACAACCAGATTTAAATTGGGAAAACCCAAAGGTAAGAGCCGAAGTATATGATTTAATGAAGTTTTGGTTAGACAAAGGTATTGATGGTTTTCGAATGGATGTGATTAATCTAATAAGCAAAGATCAACGCTATCCTAATGGAGAAGTAAAAGCTGATAGCGGTTTAGGTGATGGCTCACCTTATTATATGAATGGGCCAAGGGTGCATGAGTATTTAAAAGAAATGAATACAGAAGTGCTTTCAAAATATGATATTATGACTGTTGGTGAAACACCAGGCATTACAACTAAAGAGGGCATTGATTATACAGCGAAAGGAAATAAAGAACTGAATATGGTTTTTCAATTTGAACATATGACTGTAGATTATGGAAAAATGGGTAAATGGACACCACAACCTTTTAATCTAAAAAAGTTAAAAGACATATTGACGAAGTGGCAAATTGATTTAAATGATCAAGGTTGGAATAGCCTGTATTTTATGAACCATGACCAGCCAAGAACTGTCTCTAGATTTGGTGATGATGAAAATTATAGAGAAGAATCGGCAAAATTATTAGCTATGTGTTTACTATCAATGAAAGGCACACCATATATTTATCAAGGTGAAGAAATTGGTATGACGAATTACCCCTTTGAAAAATTAGAAGATTGTCATGATGTAGAAGTTTTTAATAGAGCTAAAGTAGTTCAGGAAAGACACTTAGACTTTAAAGGCTTCTTTAATGGCGTGAAAAAACTAGGGAGGGATAATTCGAGAACGCCAATGCAGTGGGATAATACAAAAAATGCTGGCTTTACTTCTGGTAAACCATGGCTCGCTGTTAATCCTAACTATAAAACTATAAATGTTTTAGAAGAACAAAAGACTAGTGACTCGATTTTAAGTTTCTATAAGAAAATGATACAAACACGTAAAAATGAATTAGGTTTAGTTTATGGAAATTTTGAGCCTTTATTTCAAGAGGATGAAGATCTATTTGTTTATAAACGGCTTCTAGCCGACGATGAATTTCTTGTCATTCTTAATTTTAGTCAAAAAAATATTCATAAAAAGATAAAAAATATTCAAGACTATAATGTTCTAATTACTAACTATAGATACAATACTATTACTAGAGAAGCCATAGAGTTAAAACCTTATGAAGGAATAATATTAAAAAAATAATTTTAAGGGATGCTTAGGCATTCCTTTATTTTTTCTCTATTATAAGATATATTTGAATACTACGTCTTAATTATTATATAATGAGTACACAAGAAAATATTATAAAGGATCGGTGATTCCTATGAAAAAAGTATATATTACTTCAAATATTCCTGATGTAGCAGATGAGTTGTTAAGAGAAAAATTTGAAGTAGATAAGAATGTTGACAATAAAAAACTTACAAAAAAAGAATTAATCGAAATTGGTAATACTTATGATGGATTAATAACTGCCTTAACTGACAAATTTGATGCCGACGTATTATCTCAGATTAAACGTGCGAAAATTTTTGCTAATTATGCTGTTGGCTATAACAATTTTGATATAGATTATGTGAAGGAAAATAACTTGATTGTTACAAATACGCCAGAAGTATTAAGTGATACGACAGCAGAAACTGCAATTTCATTACTTTTTGCTGTCTCACGTAGAATTGTTGAAGCAGACAATTATGTTAGAAAAGGTAAATGGAATGGTTTTTCACCAAAGCTTCTACTAGGGAAGGATATACATAGTAAAACCCTTGGTATTATTGGGGCCGGTAGAATTGGTAAGCGTTTTGCTGAAAAAATGAGAGGGTTTCATATGCAGGTCATTTATCATAACCATGATAGAGACTTGAGTTTTGAGAAAAGTTTTAATGCATTGTATAAGCCTTTAGAAGATTTATTAAAGGAAAGTGATATTGTTTCAATTCATGTACCTTTAACCAAGGAAACAAAACATATGATCACAAAAAAAGAGTTAGCATTAATGAAATCTGATGCGATTTTAATAAATACATCAAGAGGTGCTGTTATTAAGGAAGAAGATCTAATTAATGTTTTAAAGAGTAAATCAATATATGGAGCAGGATTAGATGTTTTTGAGAATGAACCAGAAATCAATAAGGAATTAGTGATTTTAGATAATGTTGTATTAACACCACATATTGGTAGTGCTTCAATAGAAACAAGAGAAGAAATGGCTATAATGGCTGCGAAAAATGTATTGAATGTACTGAGTGGTAGAAGACCTAACAATAAGGTGTATTAGATGGTTAAAGGTATTGGAACAGACATAATTGAAATTGAACGTATAGAAAAAGCAATGATCAAAAGAGATAATTTTATTAAACGCATGTTTACTGAAAAGGAAAGAGTCATGTTTCAATCAAGGAATAATAAAGTTGAAACAGTTGCAGGTAATTTTGCAGCGAAAGAAGCTGTTTCAAAAGCACTTGGTACAGGAATAATATTTGATTGGAAAGACATTGAAGTTTTGAGAGATGATTTAGGTAAGCCAATAGTTGTTTTACATGGTAAGGCAAAAGATATTTATGAAGATCAAAAGTGTAGCAATTTGCAATTATCAATTGCTCATAATAAAAGTCATGCAATAGCAAATTGTTTGATTGAATAGGGAGATGTTTAGATGAAAATCTTAAATCAACAAGAAATGAGACATTTAGAAGAAATTGCCATAGAAGACTTTCGAATGACGAGTCGTCTATTAATGGAGAATGCAGGCAGAAGTATATTTGATTATATAAAAGATTTAAACAAGGAATTTTCCAAAGTAATCATTTTATGTGGTCTCGGAAATAACGGTGGTGATGGCTTTGTTTTAGCAAGACAATTGTATAACAGAGATATACCCTTTGAAATTTTCGTAATTGGTGATGCAGATAAAATAAAGGGCGATGCATTATCAAATCTTGATATATTAAGAAAATTAGAAGTTGATATAAATACTATTGAAGATAAATATAAAATTAGATCTTTAGAGCAAATTATTGATAAAAATGATTTAATAATCGATGCAATTTTGGGTATAGGTATTAAAGGTCCTGTAAGAGAATTATCTTCTGAAGTAATAGAAGTGATTAATTCTTTATACAACACAGTTATTTCTGTAGATTTACCTTCAGGCGTCAATAGTGATACAGGTACTATTGAAAACATTGCTGTTAAAGCAGATGCTACTATTACTTTAGGGTTACCAAAATTTGGTAATATATTATTTCCTGGAGCTAATTATAATGGGGACCTAAAAATTGGTCATGTTGGTATTTCTCCGAAAATTGCAGATGCTATAGCTTCTAAAACTTTTATTATTACTAAAAAAATGATAAAAGAATATATTCCTAAACGAACAGCTGACTCTCATAAAGGAACTTATGGAAAAGCTTCTGTTATCGCAGGCTCAAGAGGTTTATCTGGCGCCGCTATTCTTACTTGTTTAGCAGCTTTAAACTCTGGTGTGGGGATCATGGAGTTGTTTATTCCAGAAAGTATTGATTTAATCATTTCAACAAAGGTAGTAGAGATTATCACAAGACCATTAAAAGAAACACCAAATGGTTTGATTGATCTGAGTAGTATTACTAGTGTTGTGAAAGGCATTGAGGCAAGTAACGTTGTAGCAATTGGACCGGGATGCGGTAATAGCAACGAATTATTTGAGTTGCTAAAGCAAATTATTAATGCTTCTGAATCACCAATAGTGATTGATGCTGATGGATTAAATGCACTTTCGAAAAACATTGAAGTACTTAAAGATAGCAAATCTAAAATTGTATTGACACCTCATCTTGGAGAAATGTCAAGATTAGTTGATCGACCAATAGAAGAAATAAAAAAAGATAAAATAAATATTGTAAAAGATTTTACTAAAGAATATAATGTTATTCTTGTTTTAAAAGGTGCCAGAACTATTGTCGGCTTACCAAGTGGGGAAATATATATTAATGTTAATGGCAACTCAGGTATGGCAACAGCTGGTTCAGGGGATATTTTAACTGGGCTTATTGCATCACTGATCGCCCAAGGGGTAGCACCTGATAAAGCAGCTTTATTAGGCGTATTTATTCATGGCTATTCTGGAGATTTAGTAGCTAAGGAAAAAGGTGAATATGGTATGTTAGCAGAAGACATTGTAAAATCAATTGGACAAGTATTTAAAGAGTTAAAATAACATCATCGGGGAGGGAGACATATGACAAATGTAATCAATAGACCAACTTGGGTTGAAATTGATTTAGACCATCTTAAAAACAATATCGAAGAGGTTCGACGTGTAACAGATAAGAACGCTTTGGTCACAGCAGTCATTAAGGCTGATGCTTATGGTCATGGTGCTTTAAAAGTCATTGATACTTTACTAGAGAATGGAGCAGACCGCTTAGCAGTAGCAGCACTCAATGAAGCTTTAGAAATAAGAGAAAAGTATTCTGAAGTACCTATTTTAATTTTAGGTTATACACCTGACGAAGGCATTGAAAAAGTTATCAAAAATAATATTATACAAACTGTATATTCTGAAGAGCAAGTAGCACATATTAGTGAAACTGCAAAAAAACTTGGAAAAGAAGCAGTTTTACATATTAAAATAGATACTGGCATGAGAAGATTAGGATTTAACTGGGAAGATTACAATAAGATTTTGTCAATCTTTGAGTATGAGCATGTTAAATTCGAAGGAATATATACTCATTTTGCCAAGGCAGATGAAAAAGATAAGGCCTTTACTATTAAACAGTTCAACCGATTCAATTTAGTTATAAATGAATTAGAAAAAAATAAAATCAAAGTACCAATAAAACATGTATCAAACTCAGCGGCAATTATAGATTTGCCAGAGTTTAGTTATGATATGGTACGAGCAGGTATTATGCTATATGGTGTCTATCCTTCAGAAGAAGTTGGCCGAGACAATGTTAATTTAAAACCTGTTATGACTTTTAAAACAAGAGTCGGTCACGTGAAATATGTTGATGAAAACGAAGGGGTTTCATACGGTTTAATTTATAAGGCAGATCGGCACATGAAGGTTGCTACATTGCCTGTAGGTTATGCCGATGGTTACTCAAGACTATTGACTTCTAAAGCTGAAGTTTTAATTAAGAGTAGTCGCAGAAAAGTAATTGGTCGTATTTGTATGGATCAGTTAATGATTGATTTAGGCAAAAGCAAAGCACAAGTAGGGGATGAAGTAGTATTATTTGGTTACAATGAAAAAGAAGAGTTATCAGTTGATGAAGTTGCAAAATGGTTAGATACTATTAACTATGAGGTTTTATGTATGATTAGCAGAAGAGTACCAAGAGTTTATATAGAATCAGGTGAAATTGTTGATACTATTGATTATTTAGACTAAATACTGTATAATGTCAAAAGTGGAGTTGATTGCATGAAAATTCAATTACCAGAAGAAATTTTAAAAGACTTAAAATCAATAAGAGAAGGATATGAAAATATGTCAGATATAAATCTTGAGTATGCCAGATGGGGATTTTGCTGTGAAAATGATGCCTGTGAAGCTTATGAAAAAAAGTTAGAAAGGTTAAATTATTATGGTAGTTAAAAGAGGGGAAGTATATCTAGCGGATTTGAATCCTGTACAAGGATCTGAACAAGGTGGCATTAGACCTGTTTTAGTTATCCAAAATGATGTTGGCAACCGTTATAGTCCAACAGTTATTATAGCAGCAATTACTGCTAAAATTTCTAAGGCTAAACTGCCAACACACGTTGAAATAAACAAAGATGAAGTTGGTTTAATAAAAGATTCTGTAATTTTACTTGAGCAGATAAGAACAATTGATAAAGAAAGACTTGAAGATAGAATAGGTGAACTTTGTGATAAAACCATGAAAACAGTAGATACAAGTTTAAAAGTTTCTGTTGGTTTATCTTAAGTCCAATGAGAACTATTTAATTAAATGATAAATAGTTTATTTTTTGAATGAATAAATTAGAAGACCGTGAGGTGTCGGAATGAAAAAAAATGTGATTATAATTGGATTAGCCATATTAATTTTTGCTTTTTTTGCTATAGAATCAAATGCTAGTAGCGAAATTACATCTGATCCCTTAGTTACTTTGTCATATTTAGAACAACGCATTGAAGCGTTTAAAATTTATGTAGATAGTAATACTCAAGGGACTAATGCAACGAGTAGCAAATTCGAAGTTGTTGAGGTAAAAGCTGGTCAAACAGTAATTTTTACTGATGCTAGTGTGGAGTTTATATTAAGAAGTGGTGATGCTACTGCTGTTGCTAGTGAAAACGGCGGACTTGCAGATTTAACAGTGGGAGTTGATTTGTTAACTGGAGATTCAATTAAAAAGAATCATTTAATGTTAATCCCAAGAAACGATAATAGAGGCATCGTTGCAAAGAGTGACCTATGGATAATGATTAAGGGGACATATGAGTTTAGATAATATGGAATCAATAAAAATTTTAGGAATTAAAATAAATAAAGTAACCAATAAGGAAGCTTTTGATTATTTTGTGGATCTACTAAAAGAAAATGAGACCACTAGTATTTTTACGCCAAACCCAGAAATTGTTATGATGGCACAAAAAGATGATGAACTTAAGAAAGCAATTTTTGAATCTAATCTTGTTATACCTGATGGTATCGGATTGATTTTTGCTTCTAGACTTTATAATCTTGGACTAACAGAGCGTGTTACAGGTTTTGATTTAATGGGCAAGATGTTGGAGTATTCAAATAGAAGAAAGTTAAAAATATTTCTTCTAGGTTCAAAACCCGGTGTTGCAGAAGAAGCAAAAAAGAATATTAATAATAAATATAAAAACATAAATATAGTTGGAACACATCATGGTTATTTTGATGAAAAAGAAAGTTTAGAAGTATTAGATTTGATTAATGAAAAAAAACCAGATATACTTTTCGTTGCTTTAGGTGCTAGTCGACAAGAAAAATGGATTAGTCATAATAAAAAGATTCTAAATGCATCAGTTGCTATGGGTGTTGGTGGTGCGTTAGATGTATGGGCAGGTGACGTTAAAAGGGCACCTAAATTTTTTATTAAATTAAATTTAGAGTGGTTATATCGTTTAATTAAGCAGCCATCACGATTTGGAAGAATCTTAGAGATTCCAAAATTTATGGTTAAGGTGCTGTTAAATAAACAATCAATGGAAAGGTAATCTTATGAAAGAAAAGAATGAAAAAAAAATAAAAATAGTAATTGATTATCTATCAATAACTATAGGTACTGCGCTTTTAGCTTTAAGTATTTACTTATTTTTAAGTCCTAATATTATTGCACCAGGTGGGGTAACAGGTTTAGCAGTTGTCATAAAAAAAGTATTTGGTTATAAAATTTTCATAACAAACTTGGTTATAAATATCCCGTTATTTTTAATAGGGGTATTTATTTTGGGCAGAGATTCGGGTGCTAAAACAGCTTTTGGCACCTTAAGTTTGTCTTTTTTCTTGTTATACTTTGAGACAAATTTTCCTGGTGTGTTTGCTACCAATGATATATTATTGGCTTCCATTTTTGGTGGTGTTTTGTCAGGTGTTGGCATTGGTTTAGTTTTTAGATCTGGTGGAACAACAGGTGGGACGGACTTACTAGGAGCAATATTAAATAACTATATTCCTTTTATTAGTGTGCCAAAATTGATGATGATTGTGGACCTAATGGTTGTTATTACAGCTGGTATAGTTAATAGAAGTGTTGAAACATCATTGTATTCAATTATTACTTTATATTTAATTGTAAAAGTTGCTGACTTTATTATAGAAGGTTTAGACTATACGAAAATGTTCTATATAATTAGTTCCAACCCTGAGGAAATTAGTTCTGCTCTCATTAAAGAATTAGGACGTGGTGTTACATCGTTAAAAGGTAAAGGAAAATACACAGATACAGATAAAGAGGTTCTATTATGTGTTGTTTACCGTGGTCAGATGGTAAAAGCCAAAGAGATAATATATGAGATCGATCACAATGCATTTGTTATGATTTCTACAACCCATGAAGTATTAGGCGAAGGATTTAGAAAATAATTGGAGGCATTAAATGAAGAAAATAATCAATAAAATGAATAGTGTGGATTTTATAATAATTGCTTTTATAATTATTTTTCTAGTTGGAGGCTTTATGCGCCTTAACAAAGTTGATGAGATGACTGTTGACAAGTCTGATACTTTTGAAATGACAATGTTATTTGAAGAAGTAAGTATTGGTTTTGCAGAGAATGTAAAAACAGGAGATTTAATTAAAGATTCTGTAAGAGGATTTGTTATTGGTGAAGTAACGAATGTAACAGTTAATAAGCATCGCGAAATGATTTCAACAGATGAAAAAATTGAATATGCAGTTATTCCTAATGAATATGATTTAACTGTAGAGTTGAAAGGTCAAGGACTGTTCGATGGTAATGGTGTTTTAATTGGGTCGAGAAGATATTTTATTGGCTCCGAAAGTCGTATTAAATCAGCTTTGTATGTAACGAATGTTGAAGTAATAGATTTAAAAAAGAGTGAGGAATAATCATGACCGGTAGTATAACTTATCATCTGATTAAAAAAATCAAGGAAGATATCCACAGGAGCCTAATTATTGGATTTATAGTCTCTTGTCTAAGTACTTTCATGAAAAGGCTTAAAGCATCTTTTTTATTGGGGAGATTCTTAAATCGAAAGAATTATAATCTAAGAGAAAAAGAAATAAAGAACAATTTCTTAGTAAAATTTGTTCAATGGCTTTTTATAAAACTTCATAGGATTTATGAAACTTTAACCAAGGGTTCATTTTCAATTGAAATAATCCAAAGAATTTTTAAGTTAGAAATAGATTTAGTTTTTACATATTTTTTCGTACTTGTATTTTATCTATTAAACTTCAGGGTAGTTTATGATTTGGTTAACTACAACACTCAATTTATAATACTTTCCATTGCTGCCATCCTTGACGGATTAGTATTAATAAGCTTTACTCTACCTAAAGCTTATTCCAGTTGGATTATTATAAAGATTAATCAATATAAGAAAAACATTAAGGGTAGTAAGATTTTTACCCTATTAATAGCGGTTGCTTTTTTTCTAATCAGTTTATCCATTGGATTTTATAAGCTCATGGCTATTCTTATTGGCCTTGTAGTGATCTATTTTATTTTTAGATATTTTAAGATAGGAATCTACTTGTTGGCTATAAGTATACCTTTTTTACCAGATCAATTGACAATTATGATATTATTATTATCAGTTATCAGTGGCTTCATCCACTGGATAATAAAAAAAGATTTTAAAATAAATATCAATGGATACAACACAGTTTTTGTATTAATGTTAATAGTTTTTACAATCAATACTGTTTTATCAGTAAACGTATCCGGAAGTATGAGAGATTTAATAATTAACGGTTTATCAATTTTAATGATTATTCATTTAATCAACGGCATTGAAAAGAAAAAGGATTTGTATACACTAATAGATTTCATTATAGTTATTGGCTTTATGACAGCATTTTATGCTTTTTACCAATACTTTAGTGGTGAACCTATGGGTAGTGGGTGGGTTGACCCATCATCAAATATTTCAATAAGAGTCTTTTCAACTTTTGAAAACCCAAATCTATATGCTGAGTATTTAATTATGATTATACCATTAACCTTTGCTCGTCTTCTATCAGTAGAAGGAAGAAAAAGAATAATCTATGCATTGATAGGCATGATTTTGTTGATTGCTTTGCTATTAACTTTTTCAAGAGGTGGTTGGTTAGGTCTTGTATTCGCTGTTGGTGTATTAGTTTTACTTCTTAAGAAAGATTTAGTAATAAAACTCATCCCAGTAGGCGTTATAGGTATATTTTTTCTGCCGAACTCTATTATGATGCGGATCAAATCAATTGGTAGCTTATCGGATAGTTCCAATTTTTATAGATTTCAAATATGGGAGAATTCTATTAATATTATTAAAGATTTCTTTGTAACAGGCGTTGGCCTAGGTTTTGAGAGTTTCAGAAGTATTTCTAGTCTATATATAAAGGATTTCTCACCTTATCATGCCCATAACACATATCTAGAGTTGATGATTGAAATTGGCATATTAGGTTTAATACTGTTTATTTGGTTGTTAGGAAAATTACTAAAAGACATACGCTATCAAAAAATGTCTCAAGATAAAATATTTACGGTGGCTTTATTTAGTGGGATAGCAGGCTTATTTATACATGGGGTAGCGGAACATATTCTTTACAACCCTAAAATCATCTTTCAATTTTGGTTGATTACTGGACTGCTGATTACATTTAACGTAAAATTTATGAAAGTAAGGGAAAATAATGAATATATTAATGATCATTGATTCAATAGATATCGGTGGTGCAGAAACCCATCTTATAAATCTTGTTGAAGCATTAAAAAAACATGGCTATAAGAGCTTTGTAACTTCTAGTGGTGGTATCTACGAAGAGGAGTTAAGAAAAGAAGGCATAGACCATTATAAATTACCAATTAATAGCAAAAACCCTTTAAACATATGTTTAACTTTGATCAAGTTGCGGAAATATGTAAAAGATAACGCTATTGATCTTATACATGCCCATGGAAGAATGCCTGCTTTCATAGGTGATTTATTATCTAAAGTAACAGGTGTACATTTTATTACAACTGCCCATGCTAAGGTTGAAGCAAATAGTCTTTATAAATATATTACCACTTATGGAGAGTTTGTCATATCTGTCAGTGAAGACATAAAAAAACATATAATGAAAGCTTTTGATGTTGATAAAAACATTATTAAGATCATACCCAATGGTATTAATACAAATAAATTTAAGAAAAGCGAAAAAGATGAAGAGTTAATAAAATCTCTAGAGCTTTCATCAGATGCTCTTCGAATAATGCTTGTTAGTCGGATGGATGGGAAACTAGGACAAATTGCAATCGATTTAGCAAGAGATTTTAAAAAGATAAATTCTGAAAGGGCCTTAGAGTTAATGGTTGTAGGTGATGGTGATCGTTTTGAAGAATTAAATGGTCTTTCTAAAAGCTCATCTGTAAAAATTTTAGGGAAGCGTTCAGATATTCATAAGATCATCAATTTATCAGATATAGTGGTTGCTGTTTCAAGAAGTGCCTTAGAAGCCATGGCATCTGAGCGTCTTGTAGTTTTAGCTGGTGGTGAAGGTTACCTAGGTTTTTTTGATAAAAACATCATAGAGGATGCCTATTCAGACAATTTTACTGGCCGTAATTGCAGTACGAAATATTCAATTGAACTGTTGATGAAAGACATTGAGAAAGCAATTTCAATGTTAGAGACTCAAGATGGCAATGTTTTAGGCGAATTTTCTAGAGAGATTATTCTAAAAAATTACTCACTTGATCAGACTGTTTTAGAAACAATTGAGATTTATGAAAGGGTTATAGGTGGTCCGCTTGATGAAAAATAAAAAAATATTTGGTTTAATTCATTATTTTGACTTAATCGTGATACTCGTGATATTGGCTTTAGGAATTTTAGGAGGGTCAATGGTTTTTCGAAGTGATGATTTGCAAGTGGATGTTTTGAATACCAACAGAGATTATGCAATTGAGTTCTTATTGTCCGGTGTTAGGGAAGCAACGTATAATAATATTTCTCCTGGAGATTTGATTTATGTATCAGAAACAAATAAAGCAGTTGGTCATGTCAAATCTATTGATGTTATTGACCATGAATTGATTTCTATTAACAGTACTGGAGAAATTGTTAAAGCAGTTCATCCAAGTAAGAAGGATGTTTATATTGTTATTGAAGGTTCGGGTAGCAAGAATGGTTCAAACATAACTATGGGTAATAAAATAATAAAAATTGGAAATCTAATGGAAATCTATAATGAATTAGTTGAAACCACACCAGTTATATATGGCATTGAAGAAATTGAAAATTAGGAGTAATTATGAAAACTGTTTTTCTATTTGGGTACTATGGGTATGATAATTTAGGTGATGATTTAATTCTAGAATCTATTGTCAATACCATGAATAATCAATTTAATTTTAAAGTTTTAACTTATAATTACGAAAAGACTCAAAAGGTTCATAATGTAGTACCAGTTTCGCGTTCAAAATTTTCAAAAATAATACATGAAATTATTACTTCAGATATAGTTGCCAGTGGTGGTGGTTCTCTACTTCAAGATGCCACATCGTCAAAGTCCCTTTATTTTTATTTAGGATTAATTGGACTAGGGAAAATTTTTCGTAAAAAAACAATATTTCTATTCAATGGCATTGGACCAATTAGAGGTAAGTTTAACAAAAAAATAGTGAAATGGGTATTAAGGAAAGTTGATCGAATAATTTTAAGAGATTATCAATCTAAGGAATTTCTAACAAGTTTAGGGATAACAAAAAATGTTGAAGTTGTTGGAGATGCAGTTTTTCTTAAAGACTTTAAAGTTCAAAGCACATACAAAGAAAAAGAATCTTCTAAATTAGCTATTATTTCTCTTAGACCTTGGAAGCATTATGATGAGACAAAGATTCTTGAAGCAGAAAAACTAATCCAATCATTAGAATTAAAAGGATATACAGTTGAATTGTTACCATTGATGATGCCAGATGATTATGAAATTCTCAGCCGGATTAATACTAATAGTAATGTAAATATAATCGATTATCATGAGAGACAAGATGAGTTATTCAAAAAAATCGAATCCGCTCATGTACTCATTGGTGAGCGTCTGCATTCACTAGTTCTCTCGTCAATATGTGAGACACCATTTATAGGAATTGAATATGATCCAAAAATTGCAGGCTATTGCAAAATGGTTAAGCAGATTAATGCCATGAAAACAGAAAATTTCGATTACAAAAAAATAATTCAATCGTTAGAGTTATTAGATTCATCCTATAGGAATTATTATCAGAATTTAAAAGCAGAAAAAAATAGTATAAAATCTGATATAAGAAATTGTGTTAAATCTATAATTTATTAAGATATTAAAATTGATTAAATATTACTTATCAGTGAAATATCTCAATAAGCTCAATAAAAATCACCAAAAATATCTCGTGCGATTATTTATAATAAATCAAACTTGATTTGATAAAACTCAAATCAGGTTTTTTTTATATAAAATATTAGTAGCTTTAGGATCTTTAATTTCTAAGTATAAGAAAATGATATTTCCTTGAAAAATTCATTATATTTCAACTGGCTTTCCTATTATTTTTCAAAACTACACTAGTTGGTGTGGTTTTGACGAATATGGTAAAAAATGATATAATTGAGACTTGGTAATGAAGTGAAATAATCTACAGTATAGTAGCAATAGTAACGGTAAATGGATTAAATCTTTTCTACTATTTCAATTATTTATTGAAAATCCTACTAGTACAATCCTACGAGAAAATATAAAATAAATCAGTTTTTACTCTGATTAGATTCAATCCTTGATGGCTGTAAAATTCCTAATAATAATAAGATTGTTAGAATCCCTTCACTATTAAAAGTGGGGTTTTTAACAAAAAATCTAGAGAGTAACTAATTCTTTAGCTTATTTACAGTATATTTGTAAGTAGTAAATCTTATGATGTATTTTTTCAATGTCTAAAATGCTATCTTTTGGTTTAGAATGTATTGTAAAATCAATAGAAGGAGGAAAAGCTATGGTTAATATAAGAAGAAGTTTAATTATAAGAATATTCAGTCTATTATTAATTGTTTTATTATTCTTATCCAGCATTTCAGTTATAACATATGCAGATGATTCTATATATTTTGATGCATCAGATTGGGCAAAAAAAGAAATTGAAAATGCTAGTAAAAATGGTGTTCTACCACCTATGCTGAAAGGCAAGGACATGACTAAACCTGCAACTCGGGAAGAGTTATGTGAGCTAGTTGTTTTGCTTTATGAGAAATTAGATGGTAATAAGGTGCCTATACCAGAGTCAAATCCATTTACAGATACTACGAATGTACAGATTATGAAAGCATATTCTTTGGGAATTACTACAGGTACCACACCTACAACATTTGAGCCAAATGCAATTACTAACAGAGAGCAACTTGCTGTCATGTTTGGTCGGGGGATGCAAAAACTTTATCCTAATTTAAATTATTCGGGAATAGGTGCTCCAAATTTTTCGGATAAGTCAGATATTTCATCATGGGCTCTTTCATATGTGTTATTTATGAGTAAAGAAGGCATTCTAAAGGGTGATGCTGAAAAGTTTATGCCAAAGGCAATAACGGATACTCAAAGACTATCAGGCTATGGTACTACAACAAGAGAGCAGGCTATAGCAATAACAGAACGTATTCATTCTAAACACCAAGAGTATGAAGTGGAAGATGCTATAAAAGAAAAAGAGCCAGAGGAAGAAAAAATAGAAGAACCAATAGAAGAACCAATAGAAGAATCAGAAATAATAGAAGTAGAAGAAGAGGGCTTAGAGAATAATCCACTAACTTTAGAAAAAATACCAGACTCAGTGAAGATTATTAGCGATACGTCTTTTTTACGATACAACTTATCTCTTGCGACAGCACCAGGACCAATAATGACAGCTCAAGAGGCAACAGTAGCTGGTTTTGTCTGGAAAGGGAACACTATTGTAAAGTATGTTGGAAATGATACGGAAGTTGATATTCCTTCTAAAATTGATGACGTAGTAATAACTAAGATTGATTATATTGCAATGCTTGATAAAAAACTAAAATTAGTAACAATACCAGATTCAATTATAACAATAAAAGAGGGGGCATTTATCGACAACCCAGATTTAGTAATTGAAGTCGATTTTAGAAACGAAAACTTTATGAGCTTTAAAGGTGGATTATATACAAAGGATGGAAAAACACTTTTGTCTGGATCTAAAATTGTTGCTAATAACATAAAAGATGGTGTAGAAATAATAGGCAGAGAGGCATTTACTAGTAATGAACTAACTTCTGTTACAATACCCAGTTCAGTTACTACAATAGATAATTATGCTTTTAATATGAATCAATTAGTTGCGGTTACAATACCAAACTCTGTGAAAACAATTGGAATATTTGCCTTTAATAACAATCAATTACAAACGGTTTCTATAGGTGACTCATTAATATCAATTAGAGAAGGTGCATTTTCATTTAACCCAGATTTAAAAATAACAATAGATAAAAACAATCCTTATTATTCTAGCAGTTTTGATGGTGCAGTTTACACAAAAGACGGTACTTATGCTTTAGTATTTGGAAACAGATTTATGTCAGACCAAATAAGTAATGGTACAACATATATAGAAAAATATGCTTTTTCTGGCAATAATATTAGCTCTGTTACAATACCTAACACAGTAATAACAATTGGAGCTGGAGCATTTTCTAATAATCAATTAACTTCTGTTATTATACCAGATTCAGTTGATTCAATAGGATATGGTGCCTTTGGTTATAACTATATTTCATTAGTAAAAATTGGTAGCTCAGTAAAAACAATTGAAAATATGGCATTTAGCAGGAATGGATTAAAACAAAATAGCAATAATATAACGGATCAACCATATTCAGGAACTTGGGAGTTAGTAGGTGATTTAAAGGATTGGAGTAAAAAATAGTATAATAGATATTTTCTATTAAATAAGAAAGGACAAGGATTTATCATAACTGAAACCTTGTCCTTTATTTCTTATAAAAGGATTAAAATCTTTTGCTTGAAAGTAAAAATTCAAAATATATATTAAGAACGCTTAAATATACCGGTAGAAAAGGCCTGTAGTAGTTTTAAATCCTACTATTATCAGAAAATTCAAAATAATGTTTGACATAGGGATTATTTCCCTTTATAATAAGTTACAATAATTTAAAAAATACTTTGAAGAGGACAATTTGTTAATTCTTATTTTAAGAGAGCCAATGGTTGCTGGAAATTGGTAGTAAGACTAATAAATGAATCACCTCTGAGTAGCTAAATTGAAATAAGTAAATTTAGTCGGTGGCACCCGTTAATGATGCTAGAATTGTTAGATTCGAATAAAGTGATAGGTATAGTATACCTATAAATAGAGTGGTACCATGGAAAAAGATTTTTTCATCTCTATAAGACAGAGCATGTTTTATAGTGAGGGAAAAGTCTTTTTTTATTATATGAAATGAAAGGGAGGATGTGAATGAATACACAAGTTTATGCAAAAGGAGACTATGGGTTAGATACTTTGATAAGAACATTAGGCACATTAAGGAGAAAGAAAATTGACATTTTAGATGTCTACTCAAAGGATATGGAAAATGATTATTCTGATATCTTTATCACCCTTAAAGATAAAGATCATCAAACGGCAATGCTTGCAAAAAAATTACTAGACAAATTGTATTGTTTAGAAGATGTAGAAATTATTGAATAAGTCAAAAGAATTTAAAGGAGGAAGAAAAATGCAAATGTATTACAATGAAGATGCTAACTTAGAGGTGTTAAAAGGAAAAACAGTAGCAGTAATTGGTTTCGGTTCACAAGGCCATGCCCATTCAATGAATTTAAAGGATAGTGGTGTAGATGTAATTGTAGGATTAAGAGAAGGCAGTTCATCAAAAAAAATGGCTGAAGATTATGGACTTGAAGTTTTTACTACGGCTGAAGCAGCTAAGCGTGGCGATGTTGTAATGGTGTTAATACCAGATGAATTACAAGCAGATGCTTACTACGCGGATATTGCTCCAAATTTAGAAGCGGGTAACGCATTAGCTTTTGCTCATGGATTTAATATTCGGTTTGGACAAATAAAACCAGCAGACAACGTAGATGTATTCATGGTAGCGCCTAAAGGACCAGGACATTTAGTAAGAAGAGTCTATGAAGATAACAAGGGTGTACCAGCATTATTCGCTATTGAAAATGATGCAACAGGTAATTGTAGAGATTTAGCAAAGGCTTATGCAAAGGGAATTGGTTCCACTAGAGCGGGCATTTTAGAAACAACTTTTAAAGAAGAAACAGAAACGGACTTATTTGGAGAACAAGCGGTATTATGTGGTGGTGTAACAGAATTAATTAAAACAGGTTTTGAGACTTTAGTAGAAGCGGGTTACCAAGAAGAAATTGCATACTTTGAATGTCTACATGAGATGAAGTTAATTGTTGATTTATTTTACGAGGGTGGCTTCGAAAAAATGAGAGATTCAATAAGTGATACTGCTGAGTATGGCGACTATTCTGTTGGTAAGAGAATTGTAACAAAAGAAACGAAAAAAGAAATGAAAAAAGTGCTTTCTGAAATCCAAAGTGGAGAGTTTGCAAGAAATTGGTTATTAGAAAATAAATTAAAACGTCCAATGTTTAATTCCTCTCGTGCAAGTGAGTTAGATCATAAAATTGTTAAAGTTGGAAAAGAACTTCGTGGTATGATGAGTTGGTTAAAAGATGAAAAGTAATGAGATGAAAAGTGGTTTTGAAAAATCACCTCATCGATCATTACTAAAAGCATCCGGGTTAACAGATGAGGAGATCAATCAACCATTAATTGGTGTTGTTAATTTTTTTAATGAAATTGTACCAGGACATGTTCATCTAAATGATATTACTGATGCTGTTAAAAGAGGCGTCTTAATGAAAGGCGGAACGCCATTAGAGTTCCCAGCAATTGCTGTTTGTGATGGTATTGCTATGAACCATGAAGGCATGAAATATTCATTAGTCAGCAGAGAACTAATTGCTGATTCAATTGAAATCATGGCCAAGGCACATGGTTTAGATGGGTTAGTTATGGTACCTAACTGTGATAAAACAGTACCAGGTGCCTTAATGGCAGCTGCGAGACTAGACTTACCTACGGTTATTGTTAGTGGTGGGCCTATGTTATCAAGTCATAAGAATTATGATCTTACTACTGTTTTTGAAGGGGTCGGTCAATTAAAAGCTAATAGAATTTCTGAAGATGAACTGAAAGTTCTAGAAAATGAATCCTGTCCAACCTGTGGTTCTTGTGCAGGTATGTTTACTGCCAATTCAATGAATTGTATGACAGAAGTCATTGGTATGGGCCTTGAAGGCAATGGTACAATTCCAGCAGTATACTCTGAAAGGAAATTGCTGGCAAAAAGAGCTGGAATGAAAGTAATGCATCTAGTTCAGGAGGATATTAGGCCAAGTGATATTATGACTAAAGAAGGCTTTCAAAATGCACTAGTAGTAGATATGGCATTGGGTTGTTCAACTAATACAGTCCTTCATCTAATGGCGATTGCTGAAGAAGCACAAGTCAAGTTAGATTTAGATATCTTCAATGAGTTTAGTAATAAAGTTCCGAATTTATGTAAGTTATCGCCAGCGGGGCCTTATCATATGCAGGATTTACATCATGCTGGAGGGCTCAGCGGAATAATGAATGAGCTCTCTAAAAAATCCTTATTAAATCTTGATGTTATAACTGTAGATGGGGGATCCATTGGAAAAAGAATAGAAAATAAAAAAGTACTGAATCACCAAGTAATCCGGTCAATTGAAGCGCCTTATTCTAAGACCGGTGGTTTAAAGATATTATTTGGAAATATTGCGCCAGAAGGTGCTGTTGTAAAGAAATCAGCTGTCCTTGATCAAATGCTATACACAAAGGGACCCGCTAAGGTTTTTGATTCTGAAGAGGCTTCAGTTGAAGCCATTCTTAATGGGCGGATAAAACCTGGCGACGTAATTGTTATTCGTTATGAGGGCCCTAAAGGCGGCCCTGGGATGAGAGAAATGCTTACGCCAACGTCTACTTTAGCTGGCATGGGTCTTGATGATTCTGTGGCTTTAATTACAGATGGTCGTTTTTCAGGTGGAACAAAAGGTGCGGCAATTGGCCATATTTCTCCTGAAGCTTATGATGGCGGCGTGATAGCTTTAATTGAAAATGGTGATGCTATTGCGATTGATATTGAAAAAGGTGACTTGAACTTAGAAGTAAGTCAAGAGATTTTAAAGCAGAGAAGAGAAAAACTACAAGTAAAAGAAAGTCATGTGACAGGTTATTTAAAGAAATATCGAAAGATAGTTTCGTCTGCATCACATGGAGCTGTTTGTCTATAGGAGGTTGTTGTATATGGTGTTAAATGGAGGGAAAATAGTATTAGAAGCTCTCAAAGAAATGGGAACAAAGGATATATTTGGTTATCCAGGTGGTGCTGTTATTCCTTTATATGATGAACTATTTGATCAAAAGGATTATTTTAATCATTACCGAGGGGCTCATGAACAAGGAGCAGTACATGCAGCTGATGGTTATGCAAGAACTACTGATGAAGTAGGTGTATGTTTTGTGACATCTGGCCCTGGGGCAACAAATACAATTACTGGTATAGCTACAGCATACATGGATTCAGTTCCTTTGTTAGTGATTTCAGGCCAAGTACCCACAGGAATTATTGGGAAGGATTCTTTTCAAGAGATAGATATTACTGGTGTAACCATGTCAATTACTAAACACAATTATTTAGTTGATGATATCGAAGATCTGGAGAGAACAGTAAAGGAAGCTTACTTAATTGCTTCTAGTGGTAGGCCAGGTCCTGTACTCATTGATATTCCAAAGGATATTTTCATAAACTCCTGCGAGTATAAGCATTTAAATGTAAAAATAAAAAATGATCTAGTTACAAATACCAATAATTTAGCAAAAATTAAAGAATCAGTTGAGTTAATAAAATCTGCTAAAAAGCCTGTAATTTACGCAGGTGGTGGTGTTAAACTATCCAAAGCAGAAGATTTATTGTTTCAGTTGGCTGATAGTTATAATATACCCGTTGTGAACACATTAATGGGCTTAGGTTGTTTTCCTAGGGAACATGAATTATCTTTAGGATTAGTAGGAATGCATGGTTTCTCAGAAGCTAATTTAGCAGTTATGTCTTCAGACTTAATTATTGCTGTTGGTGCACGTTTTAGTGATCGTGTAATTGGTGATCCAGAGAAATTTGCTAAAAATGCAAAAGTTATTCATATTGATATTGATAAGACAGAGTTAGATAAGAATATTTTCTCAGAAGTTAAGTTGGCTGGAGATGCAAAAGAAATATTAAAAGAAATCATTAGTCAACTAGATGATAAGTTGAAACATGATGATTGGCTAGTGGAGGTAAATGCTTTAAAGCAAAAATCAGTATTTAGTCCAATGGATTTCCATCCAGGAAATATTTTAAAAATGGTTCAGAACAAACTACCAATGGATACGATTGTCGCAACAGATGTAGGGCAACATCAAATGTGGACTGCTCAGTTTTGGAATTTTAATCACTCTGACACTTTCATAACATCAGGTGGGTTAGGGACAATGGGGTATGGTTTAGGAGCGGCTTTGGGTGCTAAAGCCGGTAACAAAGATCGTGCTGTTCTTTTAGTCACAGGTGATGGTAGTTTTAGAATGAATTGTAATGAATTATCCCTAATTAAAAAATACAACTTGCCGATTCTAGTGTTATTATTCAATAACAATACTTTGGGAATGGTTCGACAATGGCAAAAGATGTTTCAGAATAAACGATATGCTGAAACAGATATTGAAGATATTGACTATATCATGTTGGCAAATGCCTATGGCATTCCAGGAGAAAAAGTTGAGTCTCTAGATGATCTGAATCAAGTTTTAGCAGATTATGATTTTAATGAACCATTATTTGTTGAATGTAAAATAAATATTGATGAAAATGTACTGCCAATTGTTCCCCCAGGGAAAGCCATTAGTAATCTTATTCTTAATTAAAAAATAGAGAACTCAAAACGAGTTCTCTATTACTTTTTTTGCTACTTAATTAGTTTGTAGTTTGGTTTTTAATTCCTCTTTTGTTAGATATTCTTTTCTAAAGAAGACGATATAATTTAAAAGGACAAATACAGTAACTAATAATGAAAAATAACGAATAAATTCAGAATATAAGTTTAAGTAATAAATTTCATACTCTAAACTAGAAAGAAAAAATCTAGTTTTTAGTGCAGCCACAGCACTAATGATTAATGGGAATGTAAATGCTGAGTAACTTGGAAAAAAGCCATTTTTAAACATTTTTGGGAAATACAATAATACACTGATAATAGAAACTACTGAAAGAAAAAGCAATATATTTGTTAAATAAATGTTCCTTCCACTAAAACTGCTCATATATCCTGCTAATAATAAGCTGCCTGGTGCAGCAAAAATAGTAACGGTGGGTAAAGCAGGTACCGGAATATCCTTAACTTTCAAAGTTCTGTACAAGATAATTGGTAATAGAACTAAATAACATCCTAGGCCAAAATAGAATAATGTTTGTCCAAGAGCTTGCATTGCATAGGCTGGCGCTGTTACGCTTGCACAAACGTAACCAACATAAACTATAAAATAAGAAGGGAATACCTTCTTGATCTTGAAGTTAAAGATATGATTTTTAGTAAAAATCAATAATAAAACCATATGCATTAATAAACCTAGCACCCAAAAACCGAATGCAACAGATTTGTTGATTGGAATAATGTATGTAGATAATACGATAATTCCCATAGAATAAGTTGGCATAACACTAGATAAAACAGGGTGATTAAAAGCTTCTTTAATTCTACTAAAATTAATCATAACAGATGATGTAAATAGTACAAAGCATATAGCCGATAGTACACCAAATATGTTTTTATAAATTGGATTAAAAGGTGTTAATAAATTTCCGCCGACTGCTAAAGCTAACATAACACCTGCAAATGGAATGGGAATATTTCTAATTAGCTTTTTCATGTTTTTCCTCAACGGCATCTGTATTAACCAAACCAAGTTCTCTAACAATTATTTCCCCCGTTTTTTCAGCCATTTCACCAGTAAAAGAAATACATTGCTCCTTATGTGCACCTGATGCCATATCAAAGTCTTTAGTAAGAATTGAACAACATAATACTTTATGGTTATCCTTAAAACTTTGTTGCAACTCATGGGCAAGTTTTAAGTTCTTTTCAACAATTGGATCGCCGCCTTTTTCTCTTCCGAAAAAATAACTTAATGACATGATACCACCTGAGACGGCACCACACATACACTTTGATTTACCAACGCCTACTGGGAAACCAGAGGCCATGGCAATAATTTTATCGGATATATCTAACTCGAAATTGTTCTTAATGGAGTAGACAATTGCCTCTGAACAATAAAACTTACCATCTCTAAACATTTTCTCAGCATCATTTTTTATTTTTGAAATGCTTACTTCGTTTACCATAATATCAATTCTCCTTATTATTTAATTAATTTATACAACACTTGTTAATATAATATCAGTGATTTACAGCAAAGTTAAATAGAAAAGAATTATTGATAACTATTATCAATAAATATTTCTGATATAATTCCTATAAGTGAAGTATTTTAAAATAATGTTTGATATTTACAAATATGATGATATAATGTAATGGATTGTATTAGACGCAGATGTCTTGCGTTCAGAGAAAATAGTAAATTGTAGGTGGTGTTGAAATGACTGAAGAAAAAATGGAAGATTTAATGGAAGAAGTAGAAAACTCAGTTTCAGATATTGACAATGGAGACGTTGTTAAAGGTAAAGTAATATCTGTTAATGAAAAAGAAGTGATTTTGGATATTAATTATTCTTCTGAAGGTGTACTTGATCGCAAAGAGTTATCAAATACAAACGAGAATCCAGTAGATTTATTAAATGAAGGTGACGAAATTGACGTTTTAGTTGTTGAATTAGAAGGCGAAGAAGGTAATGTTGTTCTTTCTAAGGTAAAGGCTGACGGAATCGTTGGGAAAAAAGAAATAGAAGCTGCATTTAATGAAAAATCAAATATAACAGTGAAAGTATTTAAAGATGTAAAAGGTGGCGTTTTAGCTGATTACAAAGGTGTAACTTTATTTATTCCAGCTTCTTTGATTAGTGTTCGATACATTGAAGACTTAAAAGAATTTGTTGGCGAAACTTTAGAAATTCGAATTGAAGAATTAGATTTCAGTAATAATCGTATTATCGGTTCTAGAAAAGCAATTGAAAAAGAAGAATTAAAAGTTAAAAAAGCTGAAATTCTTGATGAACTTGAAAAAGGTGATGTTATTGAAGGAACAGTTACGCGATTAGCAAATTTTGGTGCTTTCGTTGATCTTGGTGGAATTGATGGATTAATCCATATTTCTCAAATGTCTTGGAAGAGAATTAATCATCCAAAAGAGATTTTAAAAGAAGGCCAAGAAGTTAAAGTTGAAGTATTAAAAGTTAATGCTAAGGAAGAAAGAATTTCATTAAAATTAGAAAATTTTGATGACAATCCTTGGAAAGATATTGAAGCTAAGCTTGTAGAAGGCCAAGTTGTTAAAGGAACAATTAAAAGAATTACAGGATTTGGTGCTTTTGTAGAAGTAATCGATGGTCTTGAAGGTCTTGTTCATATTTCTCAAATTTCTGATGATCACGTGGATAACGTTGAAGATGTATTAGAAGTCGGACAAGAAATCGATGTTAAAGTTCTTAATATCAAAAAAGACGAAGAAAGAATTGGTCTTAGTATTAAAGATACTGTTGAAGAAGTTGCTTATGAAATGGAAGAAGACGAGAGTAGTTTGACATTAGGTGATGTATTCAAAGATAAATTAAGTGGTTTAAAATTAGATTAATAATTATTAGCTAGTCGAAAGACTAGCTTTTTTATTTTTTTGTGTAATATTAATTCTATTGGGTATTTTAATAAAAGTACTTAAGAAGATGGGGGTTAATATGACAATAAAAAATGAATTAAGATTAGAACCGAAAAAATTGAAGAAATGTTGCTCATTAGATGCTTATACATTTGAGACAACAAAAGATCTAGACAATATGGTAGGTATTATTGGACAAGATCGAGCAAGAGAAGCTTTAGATGTTGGATTGAATATTAAGAAGAAAGGTTTCAATATTTTTGTAGCTGGCCAGTGGGGAAGTGGAAGAACCACTTTTGTTTATGAATATGCTAAAGCAATTGCAAAAGATGAAGCTGTGCCTAAAGATATAATTTATGCAAAAGATTTTCAAAATTTTCATAATACCATTGCGATACATTTAGAAGCAGGTAGAGCTAAACATTTAATTGATAAGGTATATGAAACAATTTCATTTCTTAGAAAAGAAATAGAGAACCATTTCATTAGTAAAGAGTATGAAAATGCAAAGAAGCAGATTTTGATTGAACATAAAAAAGAAACCAAAGCAATATTAGAGGAGCTAAATAAAATTGGTGACCTTTATGATTTTGAGTTTAAACAGTCTGAAAAAGGCATTGTTAGTATTCCGCTATCTGATGGTGAACCCATGAGTGAAGAGGAATATAATAATTTAACTGATGAAGAATACGAAGAAATGAAAGAGAATTCTGAAAAACTCCAAGTTGAATCCGCCGATCTCTTTAATGAGATTAGAAATATAGAAAAAGATTATAGAGAAAGTATAGAGGATTTAAACAAGTCAATGGGTGAAAGGATTGTAAGGTATAATTTTTTAGAATTAAGGAATGAGTATTCAGAAAATGAATCAGTTATCAAATATCTTGATACATTACAAGAAGATATAGTTAAGCATATTAATGAATTTATCAATAATGATAATGATGCAAAAGACAATCCCATGATGTTATTCAAAAATAAAGATAGTGAGCGTTTTTTTGATCGCTATAAATTAAATCTATTTGTGGACAATTCAGAACTAAAAAATGCACCTGTAGTTTTTGAAACCAATCCAACCTTTCAAAACCTACTAGGAAGTATTGAGTTTACAGTAGAGATGGGTGTGAAAAAAACTGATTTTAGACACATTAAAAACGGTGCCTTGCATCGTGCAAACGGTGGTTATCTAATAGTACTTGCAAAGGATATTTTAAGCAATCCTTTTGCATGGAGAGGTCTTAAAAGAGCTCTTTTAGATGAAGAAATAACGATTGAAAGTATGAGTTCATCTTACTCAGTATTTTCAGCATCTTCAATAAAACCAGAACCAATTCCTTTGGATCTAAAAGTTATTGTAATCGGGACGCCAAGAATTTATCATATATTAGCTAACTATGATGAAGAATTTGGAAAACTCTTTAAAATTCGCTCAGATTTTGATCAGCAAAACGATAGAAATGATAAAAACATTCTAAAAATGGCTGAGTTTATTTCAAAGTATTGTCGCGAGAATGAATTAAGACATCTAGAAAAAGATGCTGTCGCTCGAGTGATTGATCATAGTTCACGAATGGTAGCGAATAAGAAAAAATTAACAGCTCGCTTAAAAACAATTTCTGATATTATTGTAGAAGCTGATACGATTGCAAGTAGTGAGAAGATTGATTTTATTAATTCAGATCATATAAAAAAGACACTTAATAGAAGAGAAAGAAGAGACAATAAATATGAAGAAGCAATCCTAGAATTGTTTGAGGATGGCACATATTTATTAGATGTAACTGGTAAAAAAGTAGGAGAAATTAATGGATTAGCTGTATTAAGCACTGGACAACATAGTTTTGGAAAACCAAATAAAATTACTGTTTCAACATATAAAGGTAAAGCCGGAATCATTAATATTGAAAGAGAAGTAAGAAAATCCGGTAGTGTTCATGACAAGGGTGTATTAATTCTTGAAGGCTACTTAGGATACAAATTTGCCCAAGACAAACCATTAGCCTTTACTGCAAGTATTGTATTTGAACAATTATATGGTGGTATTGAAGGAGATAGCGCATCAAGTACTGAGCTATATGCAATTCTTTCAAGTGTTGCCGGTGTTCCTATTGATCAATCCATAGCAGTGACAGGTTCTGTGAATCAAAGAGGTGAAATCCAGCCCATCGGTGGCATTAACGAAAAAATCGAAGGGTTTTATAAAATTTGCAAATTAAAAGGTTTAACAGGGAAACAAGGCGTCATGATGCCAATACAAAACATCAAGAATTTGACATTAAAGGATGAAGTTATCGAGGCCGTTAATGATGGTATGTTCTCAATCTATGCTATTAGCCATATTGATGAAGGCATTGAAATACTAACAGGTATTAAAGCGGGTCAATTACAAGAAGATGGTCAATATCCAGAAGGTTCAATAAATTATCTTGTGAATGAAAAATTAATTGAGTTAGGAAAAGACCAATCAGATGATTCGGAAGAAGATGGTGCTAGTTCAGAAGAATAAAGAGAAATGATTTATATTGAGTACCTCTAAATTTGATATTGTTTAGGGGTATTTTTTTTTCTAATAGATTAAAAAATGTTAAGAAAAGGTTATAATTAAGCTATGAATGAATCATAAGTGCTTCTACGGATCTCACTTATCTAACTTTCTTATAAATGATTTTGACAAAGTTAGGTTCTTTATATATAATTAATGAGTTAAAGTACATTGGAGTGATAAGAATGAAAAACAAATATATTTATATATTACTAAGTCATACGGGGTCTGTTATTAGCTCTTTAATTAGAAGGTATAGCCAAATGGAGTATTCTCACATTTCATTAGGTGTTGATGATGAGTTGAAAACATTTTATTCTTTTGGACGAAAAAATCCTTCTAATCCATTAATTGCAGGATTTGTTTCTGAATCAATTAAGGATGGCGTATATACACGATTTAATGATGCAACATTTGCTCTGTATAAAATTAAAGTAACACATACTCAGTACAGCAGATTTTTGTATGAACTAAGCCATTTTGAAAAGAATAAACAAGCTTTTCGATATAATTTTGTGGGTCTTTTTTCTGCAAAGGCAGGTTATTCATTAGATCGAAAAAATGCTTACTTTTGCTCTCAATTTGCAGCAAGGTTAATAGAAGCAGCTGAAATTCATGATTTTAATAAAAAACATGGCTTAATTAGTCCAATGGATTTTTTAGAATTAGAAAATCTTGAGTTGATTAATGAGGGAATCTTAAAAGATTTTAGAGCTTATCAATGGGATATTATAACTGAGCAAAAGTCTTATAGAGTATTCAGACTCTCTAGAAAAATAATAAATAAGATTAAAGGTGTTTAAAAACAAATCAAACAAGGTTTGTTTTTTTAGTAAAAAAAAATAGCAATCAGCACTTCATTTTAAAACATTAGTTTGATATAATAAAAGAAATCAAAATGAAGGAGTAATACATGATAAAATTTGAACGTGTTTCTAAAAGATATAAAAATGGCGTTGTTGGCTTAAGAGAAAGCAACATTAATATAGAAAATGGTGAATTTGTATTTTTAATTGGCTCAAGTGGTGCTGGTAAATCTACTTTTGTAAAACTTATATTAAAAGAAATAGAACCGAATCAAGGGAAGATCTATTTAGATGGAGAAGATATAACTAATCTACATCGAAGAAAGATACCGTATTTAAGGCGGAAAATGGGAGTGGTTTTTCAAGATTTTAGATTACTGCCTAAAATGACAGTCTACCAAAATGTAGCCTACGCATTAGAGATTATTGGTGGGATACCTAAAAGGAAAATCAGATCTCAAGTAAATATGGTGTTGGGGATTGTTGGGCTGCATCGAAAGAGTAATATGAGGCCACATCAATTATCAGGTGGAGAAAAACAAAGGGTTTCCATAGCAAGGGCTATTATTAATAATCCAAAATTGCTAATTGCTGATGAACCGACTGGGAATTTAGACCCAGAAACATCTTGGGAAATTATGAAAATTTTAAGACAAATTAATAGACGTGGCACAACAGTAATAATGATTACTCATGATAAAGAAGTAGTTGATATTATGAAAAAAAGAGTAATTGAATTAAAAAAGGGAAAAGTAATAAGAGATGAAATGAATGGAGGGTATGGATATGAAGGTTAGTTATACCCTTAAAGAGACTTTTCGTAATTTATGGAGAAATAGACTGATGAGTTTAGCATCAATCACATCAGTTGTGGCAACGCTGATTATCTTAGGAATTATATTTATATTAGTTTTAAATATTAATAGTATCTCACAGGGTGCTAAGGATCAGTTTACTAATATTGATGTATATATTCAAGAAGGTATTCCAACAGAAGAGATTAATATACTAAAAAGTGATATTATTGCTCTTCAAGGTGTTGAAGAAGTAAATTATAAAACCAAAGATGAAGCGTTAGAAGAATATAAAGAACAATGGGGAGAAGATGGTTATCTATTAGACGGGTTTGTTGAGAATCCATTACCGAACTCCTTCGTAATTACTTTGACTGAAATTGAGTTTTCAGAGTATGTTGTTAGTAAAATTGGGGAAATGCAAGGGATTGAAGAAGTTAGATATGATGAAGATTTTATTAATAAAATAATAACGGTTTCTGATTATATTAAAGTAATAGGATTAATACTGATTGTCATATTAATTGCAATTTCAACTTTTATCATCAGCAATACGATAAAATTAGCTTTAAATTCTAGAAGAACGGAAATCAGTATTATGAAGTATGTTGGTGCAACTAGTTGGTTCATTAGATGGCCATTTATATTAGAAGGAACGATCTTAGGGCTTGTAGGTGCGATATTATCTGCTGGCATTATATTTTATACTTATCGTTATACCTATAATGTATTAACATCAGATTTTTATTCATTATTAGCAGCATATTTAGTAGGTGTAGATAAAATTTTCAATGATTCATTGGTTTTATTTATAACTATTGGTAGTGGAATAGGTGCATTGGGAAGTATCACATCTATTAGAAAACACCTAGACGTTTAGGAGTAAAAATGAAAAAAATAATAATTTTTGGAATCATAGGTATATTATTTTTGAGTTTTAGTCTAGCAACAGATGAGATTGGTATTCGAGAGCGAGAGTTAAAAGAGTTAGAGGGTCAGTTAAATGAAATTGATAATAAACTCGATAATAACTTAGCTCAGCAATATACAATTGTTGCGGAGATTAATCGTATAGAGAATTCTATTCGTGAATTGGATGAAAAGATTACAAATTTAAATAACGAGATTAATCAAAAAGAAATAGCTATAAAGAATGCAGAAGATGAATTAATAACATTAGAAGAAGAGTTAGCTTATAAACGAGACATCTTAGCCAAAAGATTACGTGTAATGTATAAAGCAGGTGATGTAGGTTATATAGAGGTTCTGCTAGGATCAAAGGATTTTAAAGATTTATTGAATCGCGTTGAAGTTGTAAAAAAGATTGTTAAGCATGATAAGGATTTGATTCAGTTAATTGAAGAAAATGTAACAAAAATTGATAAAGTAAAAATTCAATTGACAGAAGACAAGGAAATTATGGAAGAGAAAGTAACGGAATTAGATATAAATAAAGGGTATCTAAGAGAAAACGAAAGAGAACTGACTTTTGAAAAGAATAACTTAAGACAAAATGAAAAAGCTTTAAAAGCATTAGAAGACCAATTAGAAGAAGATGCGAATAAAGTAACGGAGATTATTAAAAATCTTAAAACAAAGGCACAATATGTAGGTGGACGTATGACTTGGCCAGCTCCGACTTCCTATACAATTACATCACCATTTGGCTTTAGAATACATCCAATACACTATACTAAAAAGTTGCATACTGGTGTGGATATTGCTGCTGCTTGGGGTGAACCCATTGTTGCAGCTCAAACTGGTACAATTATTTATGCTGGCTGGCTAGGTGGATATGGTAAAGCAGTAATGATTGATCATGGTGGTGGGTATGTTACTTTATATGGGCATTTATCATCATGGAACGTTGGTGTTGGACAGAAGGTTAATAAAGGAGATACAATAGGTAAGTGTGGAACAACTGGTGTTTCTACTGGACCGCATTTACATTTTGAAGTAAGAGAAGATGGAGAATATGTCGACCCAATGCAGTATTTAAAAAACTAGGAGTTGTTTATGAAAAAATCAAAACTAATTGCAATTGTTTTAATAGTTGCTTTAATTTCAAGTATTGCTACATTTTCTTTATCGAATATTTTTGAAGTGAGATATGATGATAAAGTAATTGTATCAACAAATCGTTATGAATCTTTAATACATTTAGAAAAAAAATATGAAAAAGCTGAAAGATTAGAAGAGTTTATAAGTGAAAATTATTATGAAGAAATACCGATAGAAAGAATACAAGAAGGGGTACTACATGGTTTATTTCAAAGTTTAGATGATCCTTATTCAAATTATATGAATGAAAAAGAATTTGAAGAGTTTACTGAACAATCAACAGGAACTTATGGTGGTATTGGTATTATAGTAACAGCTGGAAAAGGAGATTTCATTACTATTGTTTCACCTATTGAAGATACACCTGGTGAAGCGGCTGGTTTAAAATCTGGTGATAAGATTATAGAAGCAAATGGTACAGAAGTCTTTTCTGAAACCATGGATGAAGCAATTGATATAATGAAAGGTGAACCCAATACAGATGTTACGCTGAAAATTAAACGTGGACAAGAAATATTTGATGTATCAATTACACGAGAATTAATTGTTTTGAAATCTGTTAAATCAAGAGTTGTTGAAGACTATGGTGTTTTGAGAATTACTATGTTTGATAATAAAGTATCAGAAGAGTTTGATGAAAATTTGAAAAACTTATTAAGTAAAGACATTGAAGGTTTAATTATAGATTTAAGAAGCAACCCTGGAGGTTCCCTGAGTGGAGTAGTTGAAATCGCTGATAAGATTTTAGGAGAACAACTGATTGTTTATACAGAAACTCGTGAGGGTGTTAAACAAGAATATTCCTCAGACCCTTCAAAAATTGATTTGCCAATAACAGTTTTAGTCAATGAAGGGAGTGCATCTGCCTCAGAAATTTTAACAGGTGCTATTCAAGATTCTGAATCAGGAACAGTTATAGGTACAAATACCTTTGGTAAAGGCCTTGTACAGTCTGTTATGCCTTTGAATGATGGCACAGGTTTCAAGCTAACAACGTCTCAATACTTTACACCTAATGGAAGGTATATTCATGATGTAGGGATTGCTCCTGATATTACAGTAGAATTACCAGAATCTTATTTTGAGTTAGAAGATCCAACTGATTCAGATGATGTACAGTTACAAAAAGCAATTGAAGTTCTAAATAATTTATAAATCTTTAGTAGAGTCTAAGACTCTACTTTTTTTTTGAATATTGACAAACGAATATATGTTTGATAAAATGGTAAAACTACAGGAGGAGATTATGAATAAATTTAGACTAGTATCAGATTTTAAACCTACGGGGGACCAACCCAAAGCAATTAAAGCTTTAGTTGATGGTTTAGAAGATGATCAGAAATATCAAACATTATTAGGTGTTACTGGATCAGGTAAAACTTTTACAATTGCAAATGTAATAGATAAAGTACAGCGACCAACACTGGTCATTGCTCATAACAAAACATTAGCAGCACAATTATATAATGAATTTAAGGAGTTTTTTCCTGACAATGCAGTAGAATATTTTGTAAGTTATTATGATTATTATCAACCAGAGGCTTATGTGGCTGCAACAGATTCATTTATTGAAAAAGATTCCTCAATTAATGAAGAAATTGATAAATTAAGACACTCTGCCACAGCAGCGTTACAGGAAAGAGATGATGTAATAATTGTTGCATCTGTTTCATGTATTTATGGTTTAGGGAGTCCTGTTGATTATAAAAATATGGTCTTATCTTTAAGACCAGGGATGATCAAAAGTAGAGAAGAAATAATTGAAAGATTAATAAATATTCAATATGATCGGAATGATATTGATTTTAGACGTGGAACTTTTCGTGTGCGAGGAGATGTCATTGATATATTTCCAGCAAATGAAGATGAGCACTCTATTCGAATTGAATTATTTGGTGATGAAGTTGAACAGATTACTGAAGTAAATGCATTGACTGGTGAAATTATTGGCTATCGTCAACATATTGCAATTTTTCCGACATCCCATTATGTGACAAGCCAAGAAAAAATTGATGCGGCAGTCATTAAAATTGAGAAAGAACTTAAAGAAAGAAAAAAGTATTTTGAAGACAATAATAAATTTATTGAAGCACAAAGAATTGAACAACGAACAAATTACGACATTGAAATGTTAAAAGAAGTAGGGTTTTGTCAAGGTATTGAAAACTATTCAAGAATTCTAACTGGAAGAGAACCCGGCAGTCGAGCCTTTACATTAATGGATTACTTTCCAGATGACTATTTAGTAGTTATTGATGAATCACATGTAACGATTCCGCAAATTGGTGGCATGTATGCAGGTGACCAATCAAGGAAAATGAATTTGGTTGAATTTGGATTTAGATTACCATCAGCTCTTGATAACCGACCTTTAAATTTTCAAGAATTTGAAAAACTTGTAAATCAAGCAATGTTTGTTACAGCAACACCTGGCCCCTATGAATTAGAACATTCTACTAAAGTAGTTGAACAAATCATACGACCAACTGGATTAGTAGATCCAGCTATTGAAATCCACCCAATTAAAGGTCAAGTGGATGATTTATATAGTGAAATGATTAAAAGAATAGAAAAAAATGAAAGAATTCTAGTAACGACATTAACGAAAAAAATGGCGGAAGATTTAACGGAATATTTTATGAAGATGGACTTGAAAGTGCGATATCTACATTCAGATATCGATACTTTAGAACGTGTCGAAATCTTAAAGGAACTTAGAATGGGCGTTTTTGATGTACTGATAGGCATTAATCTGTTGCGAGAAGGATTAGATTTACCAGAAGTTTCTTTGGTTGCAATTTTAGATGCTGATAAACAAGGCTTTTTAAGATCTAAACGGTCATTAATTCAAACCATTGGACGTGCTTCAAGAAATGCAAATGGTGAAGTAATTCTCTATGCGGATAAAGTGACTTCAGCAATGCGTTATGCTATTGATGAGACCAATAGAAGGCGTAGCATTCAAGAGGCCCATAATGAAAAGAATAATATTGTACCAAAAACAATTATCAGAAATATTAATGAAATTATACGCGCCACTGAAGTAGCAGAAGATCCGACAAAATATACGACAGATTTATCGAGAGAAGAAAAAGGAGATTACATTAGTTTATTACGAAGTCAAATGTATGCAGCAAGTGAAAATCTTGAATTTGAAAAAGCAGCAAAATTAAGAGATCAAATTAAAGCAATTAAGGAGTCTGAGAATGAGTAAAAAATATATTGAAATAAAAGGAGCTAAAGAACACAATTTAAAGAATGTTGATGTGAAAATTCCAAGAGATAAATTTAATGTTATTACTGGATTAAGTGGTTCAGGAAAATCATCATTAGCATTTGATACAATTTATGCTGAAGGGCAAAGAAGGTATGTTGAAAGTTTGTCTTCTTATGCAAGACAATTTTTGGGACAAATGGAGAAACCTCATGTTGAGTATATTGAAGGTTTGTCGCCAGCAATTTCAATTGATCAAAAAACTACTAATAATAACCCACGTTCGACAGTTGGAACAGTAACTGAAATTTACGATTATTTGAGATTACTATATGCTCGCGTTGGGACACCACACTGTCCAACGTGTGGACTAGAAATATCATCTCAAGATATTGATCAAATTGTAGATAATATCCTTGAGTTAGACGACCGTACAAAAATACAAATCATTTCACCGGTCATCGTCGGGCGAAAGGGACAGCATCAGAATGAATTAAATTTACTAAGAAAAGAAGGTTACATTCGGGTAAGAATAGATGGGGAGATTTATAATTTAAGTGAAGAGATTGAATTGGATAAAAATCTGAAACATAATATAGATGTAATTGTTGATCGAATAATAATAAAAGAAGGTATTAGAAATAGATTATCAGATTCTGTTGAAACAGCACTTAACTTGACAGATGGCCGTTTGATAATAAATATAGTTGACGGTGAAGATTTGATATTTAATACAAATTTCGCTTGTCCAATTCATGGCATTGGTATTAGCGAAATGGAACCACGAATGTTCTCTTTTAATAGTCCATTTGGCTCATGTCCTGAATGTACTGGGTTAGGTTACAAGTTAAAAGTTGACCCAGACTTAATTGTACCCAACGAAGATTTATCCGTTAATGAAGGTGCAATCGGACCATATAAGAACAGTGCCCCCGATACTTATTATCGATCAATTATTAGAGGTATTTTGGAGCGTCACGGTTTTGATGAAGAAACACCTTTTAAAGATGTATCTAAAAAAGCTAAGGATGAAATTTTTTATGGTACAGATGAAAAAATCAAGTTTGAATTTAATAGTCATTATTCCGAAGGATTAAAAGTCAGAGAAATTGCTTTTGAAGGAATTGTAAACAACTTTGAAAGACGTTACCATGAAACAAAATCAAATTACTCTCGAAAGAAAATAAAAAAATATATGTCATTGATTACTTGTAAGGTGTGTCATGGTCATAAGTTAAAACCAGAAGTATTAGCTGTAAGATTTAATGGTAAAAATATTTCGGAAGTTGTTGAGATGTCAATTATTGATGCCTATAAATTTTTTAAAGAAGTAACCTTATCAGAGAAAGATCAAATCATTGGTAAAGAAATATTAAAGGAAATAAGAGGACGCTTAAAGTTTCTGATTGATGTTGGTTTAAAATATTTAACACTTTCTCGTTCAGCTGGAACCTTATCAGGTGGCGAATCTCAGCGGATTCGTTTAGCAACTCAAATTGGTTCTGGATTGGTAGGTGTTTTATATATTCTTGATGAACCAAGTATTGGATTGCATCAAAAAGATAACCGAATGCTTTTAGAGTCCCTTAGGAACTTAACAGACGTTGGTAATACTTTAATAGTAGTAGAACATGATGAAGAAACAATTTTAGATGCAGACTTTGTTATAGATATGGGACCTAAGGCTGGTGAACATGGTGGAGAAATTATAGCAATGGGTTCTCCTGAAGAAATAATTAATAATGAAAAGTCTATTACGGGTAAGTATTTATCTGGTAGTTTAAGTGTAGAGATGCCTGAGGAAAGAAGACCTATTGATTCTGAGCGTATGCTTTCATTAAAAGGAGCAACTCAAAATAACTTAAGATCCGTTGATATAGATATTCCTTTAGGTTTATTTACTTGTGTAACTGGTGTATCTGGTTCTGGCAAGTCTTCATTAATCAATCAAACCCTTTATAAAATAATTGCCAAAGAAGTTGGCAGGTCTACTGTAAGACCTGGAAAATATAAAAGTATTGATGGATTAGAAGAAGTGGATAAAGTTATTGATATAGATCAAACACCTATTGGAAGAACACCAAGATCAAACCCTGCAACTTACACGAAATTATTTACTCCAATTAGAGATATCTTTGCAAGAATACCTGAAGCTAAAAAACGCGGATATAAAAAAGGACGCTTTAGTTTCAACGTTAAGGGCGGTAGATGTGAAGCTTGTAAAGGTGATGGGATGCTTAAAATAGAAATGCATTTTCTGGCGGATGTATATGTACAATGTGATGTTTGTAAAGGTAAGCGTTATAATAAGGAAACTTTGCAAGTAAAATATAAAGGCAAGAGTATTTCTCAAGTGCTGGATATGACTGTAGAAGAAGCATTGGTCTTCTTTAAGAATATTCCTAAAATTAAAAGTAAGTTACAAACCTTACATGATGTTGGCTTAGGATATATTAAGCTTGGACAACCATCGACTCAGCTATCAGGTGGTGAGGCTCAACGTGTAAAACTTGCTCGTGAACTATCAAAACGTTCCACAGGTAAAACTATTTATATCCTTGATGAACCGACGACAGGTCTGCATATGGCAGATGTTCATATGTTAATAGAAGTTCTGAATCGTTTAGTTCAGGAAGGAAATACAGTTATAGTGATTGAACACAATTTAGATGTGATTAAATCAGCTGATCACTTAATTGATTTAGGACCAGAAGGTGGCGATGGTGGTGGATTAGTAGTTGCTACTGGTACGCCAGAAGAAGTTGCTGAAGTACAGGAATCTTATACAGGACAATATTTAAAAAGAATTGTACAAAAAAAATAGCCTTAGGCTATTTTTTTGTGCGAATATCCTTACCTGCTAGAAAATGTATCACTTGTTTTTTAATACCATCAGGTAGTCGGCCTTCAATAACATCATTGTTATCTAATTCAAATTTAATATGATCTTTTTTCACTTTGTACCAATGTATTTCGCTATAATAGTAAAATCCAGAATGAGACCGCATAGGTCCACCAATAGGAAAATCAACTCTAAAATCACTACCAAAAATTAGAATGCCGTTTGACATAAATTTTATTTTAGTGTGTTCATAACTTAGATAGAGTAATACTTCTGAAATAATAATAAAAAATCCAATAATTAAAAAATTTATTGGTTTTAAATTTTTCAGTTCAAAATTTCTTCCAATAAGTGGAAATACTAATACTAGAAAAATTAGTAAATAATAATAAACTCTTTGGTATAGTTTTGACTCGCCTAGTTTTATACTGAAGAAAAAATTAGATTGGTATAAAAACTTTCTGAAATATATATAACGAATAGCACCTTGAAATAGTGGGAAAACACCGATAACTAAAAACATTAAAACGCTAAAAAATAAAGTTCCATTTTCAATTCCTGGTATTTTTGGTATGATATAGGTAATGGAAAATATTATTGTTAAAAATGGTATAATAAAAGAAACTGCTCTAAATGAATTTTTCAAACTATCACTCCTTGTGAGTAATTTTAACAAAAATTGACAATAAAATCTAGTAGGAGAATAATAAATATGTTTAATATAGAAGAACAAGTGAAAAAACTACCTAAAAGTCCTGGCGTTTATATCATGAAGGATAAAAATGGTGTGATTATATATATTGGTAAATCAAAGGATTTGTCTAAACGAGTAAAATCTTATTTTAGAAGTTTTAATTCAAAAGGATTAAAAGTTCAAACCATGGTAAAAAATATCCATGAGTTCGAGTACTTCATTACAGATACTGAACAAGAGGCTTTAATACTAGAAGCAAATCTCATAAAAAAACATATGCCGCGCTTTAATATACTCTTAAGAGATGATAAAAAATATCCTTATATTTGTGTTTCTTTAAACGAAGAATATCCTCGCGTGTTTATGACTAGAGATTTGAAGAAAGATGGCAACCGCTATTTTGGACCATATACAAGTGCTTATGCAGTACATACAACTATTGATGCAATAAATAATAGTTTTAATATTAGAAAATGTAACCGAGATTTGAGTAAAAGTTATGAACGACCATGTCTGAACTTTCACATTAAAAAATGTTTAGGGCCTTGTACGGGTCAAGTAAACCACGGAAAATATATGGAAAAAATAAATGAAATTATTCAGATATTAGATGGTAATCAGAGCATTCTAATTCATGCGCTAGAAGAACAAATGAAAACTGCTGCAACTGAGCTGAATTTTGAGATTGCCGCAGACTATAGAGATAAAATTGATGCGATTAAAGCACTGCAAGAAAAACAACGTATTAACTCAGTTAAAGGTGAAATATATGATGTTATCTCTTACTATCAAACCAAAGATAAAATATGTATTATGGTCTTTTTTATCAGAGGAGGTAATTTGATTGGTAGAGATAAGTTTACTTTTAACAGCGATAAAGTTGATGATGTCTTAAGTTCATTTATTTTACAGTTTTACTCTGGAATTAAGATGATTCCTAAAAACATATTAGTTAAAGAAGCCATCGAAGACCAAGAAATTATAGAAAATTGGTTGTCAGATATCAAAGGTAAAAAAGTGAGTATTACAGTTCCCAAAATTGGTGAAAAGAAGAAACAAGTCGATCTTGTTACTAAAAATGCAAAAGAGTTTATCTTAAAATTTGAAGAAAAAATTAATTTTGAAAAGAAGTTTATTAATTCCTCCCTTGGTCAACTTAAGCAATTATTAGGCTTAGATGATCTCCATAGGATAGAAGCCTATGATATATCAAATATTTATGGTGTATATTCTGTTGGTTCTATGGTAGTTTATGAAAATGGAAAGCGAAAAAGCAATGCCTATAGACGCTTTAAAATCAAAACTGTTGAGGGTAGTGATGACTATACCTCCATGCAAGAAGTTCTTTACAGGCGATTTAGAAGAGGGAAAAATGAGTTGGATAAGATTAATAAAAATGAGTTAACCGTTGATCGTGGAAAGTTTAATGTTTTTCCTAACTTACTTTTAATCGATGGTGGAAAAGGACATGTTAATGTGGTTCAAAAAGTGTTGGATGCTTTACACATTGATATTCCTGTATGTGGTATGGTTAAAGATGATTATCATAAAACAAGAGGATTATATTATAAGGGTGAAGAGATTCATTTTGGACAAAACAAATATGCTTATCAACTTGTTTATAAAATACAAGAAGAAGTCCACCGATTTGCAATCAATTATCATAAAAGTCTTAGAAGAAGCAATATGACTAAATCCGTTCTAGATGAAATAAGTGGCATTGGTGAAAGTAGAAAAATTTCATTAATGAAATATTTTGAAAAAATAGAGAATATAAAAAAAGCAAGCATTGAAGAATTATGTGAGGTTAAAGGGATCAGTGAAAAAATAGCTGAAAAAATTTACTCATTTTTTAATAGTTAAGGGAGGAATAATGAAATCAGTATTAATCAAAGAATTTGCTACAAATCTTAATTTAAAAACTGTAGTTGAATGTGAACATGAACGTGAAATTACAACAAGTGAAGTCAATCGGATTGGATTACAATTAGTTGAATACTACAAACACTTTGCTTCTAAGCGTATTCAGATTATCGGTAATAGTGAATGGTCTTATTTAAAAGAATTAGAGTCATATGAAAGAAAAAGTATTGCTGAAAAGTTAATGCAATACAGTATACCTTGTCTTGTTTTTACGAGAAATCTAGAAGTATGGGATGAGTTTAAAGAAGCAGCTAAAAAACACGATGTTCCAATTTATCAAACCAATTACTATACAACAAAGTTTATTTCGAAATCATTAGATTATTTAGATCGAGTTTTAGCTAAAACCGTTACAATTCATGGCGTTTTAGTTGATGTTTATGGGATTGGTATTCTAGTAACAGGTAAGAGCGGCATTGGAAAATCAGAAACTGCTTTAGAACTGATTAAAAGAGGGCATCGATTTATTGGAGATGATGCCATTACTATTCGAAAAAGAGGCGAAGAGAGCTTAGTTGGGGAAGCCCCATCCATTATAAAGAATTTACTAGAAATCCGTGGTATTGGCATTCTTGATGTTTCAAAACTATATGGTATTGGTTCCATTAGAGAAGAGAAGACAATTGATTTAGTTATTGAATTTGATGAATGGGATAAAACAAGAAACTATGACCGATTAGGATTAGAAGCTAAAAGTACTGAAATATTAAATTTTGAGGTAGCTAAACTAGAAATACCTGTTAAACCAGGTAGAAACCTTGCCATGATCGTGGAAGCTGCAGCTATCAATCATCGACAGAAGCGTATGGGATTTAACGCAGCAGCAGAGTTAGAAAATAGAATGCTTAATATGTAACAAATTATTTTTGTAACGAATAATCTATAAGTTTTAAAAATTGGATTATTATATATCTTAAGATCTAGTTAATATAAGATGAAAAATTTAATTTAATTAAAAAAACTGATTTCTAAGTGAAAAGAAATCAGTTTTTTGTATTTTCACATAAAACTATCTATCTTACTTTTGGCTCAACCATGCAAAATTTAGATAAAGGAGACTTAATCCATTTAGAAAAGACGCCTATGAGTTTCCCAACGCCTAAGGCAGCAATTAATGTACCTTCTCGCAGACCAACAATTTCACCATTAAAAAATATTAGGAGGAGTGCAGCTAGGGAAACACTTGTAACATCAAATATTATTTTTCCTTTACCAAATGGAATTCTTGTAACTTTATTTACTGCCAGAATTAAGCCTTCGGCTGGCATAGGAATTAGGTCAGCTGTAAGATAAAAGATAATACCTACTGCGATTAGTACTAGACTAATGCCTAGAAAACTAAACCGAGCAATATAACTTATTGGATTGAAAGAACCAACAATAGTCATAGAAAGACTCACAAAATAGCCAAATAGGCTAGCGATTAGAACTTGAAATAGATGTTTTAAGGGAAATTTTCTTCGTAGAATGATTACTTGAATTAAAACATAGGTTGAAAAAACAATAGTTGTCATTAGACCCACATCTTTATTAGATACAATACTTAACGCGTATGGCAAGCTAGAAACAGGAGAGACGCCTAATTTAGACTGTATGGAGAAGGCTACTCCTAAAGCTAAAATAAATAAACCAAAGGTATATACAATTATTCGCCTAAACCAGATAACTGGATCAACCTTATTGCTCTTATGTAATTTTTTCTCCTGTTGCTTTTCTTTATTTGTATTTTTTTTCATTTTCAAACGTCCTCTCTTATTTTGATATTAAAGACATATTTTCTCATCAAGTCTTTTTTATTTTATGTCATTGTTGATAGAGTGACCAAAACTTAATTTATTCTAAATTAAATTTTATCATTTTACCTATTTACTTTCAACTACTACTTTTTAATCAAAGAATTAAAAAACATCACTTTGAATTTAAAATTTCTTTAGTAAAAACATAAAACGTTTAAATTTGAGAGTTTCTATAACTAGTGAAGCGCATTACAATTCAATTTAGTACAAAACGACATTGAGAATGATAATCATCATCAGTTTGTGAAAAAAATATCAATAAATTGTTGACAGTGTGTAAAATATATGTAAAAATGTACTAGATGAATTATGTTATATATTAAACAATCATATAACGAATAAATGTTTAGGAGGAAGTTGAAATGTCTAAAGAATTAATTGAAAGTATTTTAACGGAT